>Ga0214544_1004349_pt1 | contig 28524 bp, 31 predicted proteins | sample CNSS3metaG_FD_160074 | JGI IMG/M metagenome (GOLD analysis project Ga0214544, IMG submission 160074) | Root nodule microbial communities from cowpea collected in UCLA plant growth center, Los Angeles, California, USA - CNSS3 | ecosystem: Host-associated > Plants > Roots > Nodule | place: USA...
AATATTAAAAAAAAAAAAAAAAAAAAAAAAAAAAAAAAAAAAAAAAAAAAGATAAAATAAAAATAAAAATAACGTAGACTCCAATCCTTTTTTATTACTTTTATTGTTTTTTTTTTCTTACACTTTCTTTTAAAAAAGTACAATTTAGTTTTGCATGCCAAACTCATCCCATCTTATTTTTACAGGGCGCTTCTCCCTGCACCTCCAACAATTCTTCTGTACCCCCAAAATTTATTACTATACTCTTATTTAATATTCAGGTGAAAGTGAGTAGGGACGCGGTAAATTTCATTCTCCAGTTTCTTCTCCGTCTCACTGTGCCTTCATTTAAAATTTTCATTCTCTGTTTCATTCTCGTGTGGTCCCTGAGGTCCCTGAGCTTTAATTAGCTTAACTTTTTTTTCTGTTTATGATATGAAACGGAATTCGTATTCCGTTTCAGAAACTATGAAACAGCTTTCACATTCCGTTTCAAAAAAACAACACGGAATCTTGTATGAAACGTATTCTAGCATCCGTTTCAAACCTTTACGAAACGGATTACGTAAGCTGTTTCGCAAAAAAGGTTAAAATTTATGGGAAACGGAATACGAATTCGGTTTCATAAAATTGTGAAACGGATTCTGTAATCCGTTTCAAAAAAATTTGAATTTTTTTTTTAAACGGATTACAACGTTTCACAATTTTATGAAACGGAATTCGTATTCCGTTTCCCATAAATTTTAACTTGTTTCGCCAAACGGATCCGTTTCTTAAAGATGTGAAACAGATTTCAAAATCCGTTTCATTAAATTTTTTTGAACCCCTTGATGCTTCTAGCACTGTTGCAAGGCATTGGCACCAGCCACGATTTCCATAATTTCGCCAGGGATCTTAGCCTAGCACTCCCTATTGTAGACAATGGACAACTTCTTCAAATCAGAAGCATTGTTCGTTGCATTTCTCATGGCACACAAAGGGTATATTGCTTGTTTTCAATATAATTTTAGAAAGAATATGTTTTACATTCCAAACTTCCTTCAAGTTGCAGGTTTAGTTTTTGAAGCCAGAGGTGTTCATCAAGAGGTTCTGAAATCATTTAGGAAAGCATTAGATATTGAACCCAACCATGTGCCAAGTTTGATATCTACAGCGTGTGTACTCAGAAAACTTGGTGGTCAATTATCTTCAATAGTTAGAAGCCCTTCCACCCATCGTTGTGCCAAGAGAGTTCAGAGAAAGGAGAAGGTATGCTATTATTTGGGGTTGTGATAAGTTGGCGAGGTGGGTGCACGTTTGGTCTGTGCAGCAAGTTAAGAAGCTCGTGAGTTCATCTTATTGCACCAAACTATTTTTTTTTCCTCACTATTATAAATTTATAATAATTCTAATGTGTTTATGTACCCAACCTTTTCATTCATCACGTGAGAAGACAAAAAAAAAATCTTGAGCAGTAAAATAATAGAGGTTTTTATCAAGCAATTGGAGAAGGCATTTAAGGAACATTAATGGGTTCATAACAGTGTAGTTAAAAGTTTTTGCTTTTTTTTTTACGGTGACAGTAAAAATTGAAGACAATTAACAAAGTTAGTCGTAGCTTACCATAGTTCTTGTGCAAACAGTTACAGGATCCATGAGTTGGAGCGAAACGGATTTCGATTGGGGTGCAGAAGATTTTACTGTATTTTCTTTTTCTTCTTTTTTTTTATTACCTTTTTACTGTGGACAAAGCTAGAAATATATAAATTTTTGGGGGTAAAGGAGAAAGGGTTGGGGTGAGAAACCCCTTTTTACACCTTATTTACATGTGGGTTAATAGTCCAAGTCTATTTTGCTACACCCATCACATTTTGGGGTTTTCTTCCTGCACCTGCAATATTTATTCTACACCCCCAGTATTTTTTAAAATCCAGATATGCCCTTTGACCATTTGACCCAACTGCATTAAATGTTTGAAATTTTGAATCTCTCCCCCTCTCTTATTTAATGAAACAAAATCATCCCACTTTTTTAACCTATCATCGTCCTCACCCCAAATCCCACCAAGCCTCAGTCCTTCCTCGCACCGTGGTGTCATCGTTTGCTCTCTCCTCTTCTCGTCTCTCATATTCCTCAACATTTAACAAGTAAATTGGTCCCCTTCCTGTTATTGTTTTATCTTTTTCCTCCTGCCATGTTTGCCATGTAAAGATATATAGGTACATACATAGGAATCATTTAGTTTTTGTGAGAATAGATGCACAATAAACACAATTCAAAACTATCACCGAAAGTCGACTCCCGTAAGGTTACTAAACACTCTATATGTTGACTTTCAGTGAATCAATTTGAGACGTCCATAAGTTTCTAGAAGTAGGATTTACTCACTGGATGTTGACTTTCGGTGAATGATGATTTCAGATGTCGACATCCGATTAACTACGTTTACGAATGTGGGTTTTGACTTCCGGATGTGGATTTCCGATTACATTTGTTCTCGGATGTGGCTTTCTTGTTCCAGATATCGGCTTCTGGTTTATATAATTATTATTTTTTATCATTTTAAATTTTTTTATTGTTAATATTTGTGAAATATTTTAGTTGTTATGTAACTTTTTTTAGAGTTTTAATGTTGTAATTTTTAATTGCAGTTAATTTTAATTTTAAATAATTTTAATTTTAATTAATTATAATTTTAATATGTTTTTTAATTTTTTAATTACAGACATGGATAGGACAAGAGAAGTATATGTACCTCGTGGCGGCCCAAGTTCTTCACATGATGAAGGCTCTAAGTAGGAGCCTAGACATAAACGTATCGTATCTGCTCACAGAAGAGGTAAGGGTCATCATGGAGATAATGGTCCATCAACTCATGGAGAATCTGGTTCATCGGCAACTTACGGAGAAGCTGCTCCATCATTAATAGCTCTTGTTAATATTCATGAGGAGCACGAGAATGTAATTCAGCGTGAGGAGGTTGTTGCAGAGTAGGACCATGATGATTTAAGAGGATTTCCTAGAGAACCTGAGGATACTTCTCTATTGACTGAATTTGTTGATCATGTCGCATATGCTATTTGGGATGGCCAGGATAATATAGTACTTTAATAATTTTTTTGTTAAAATTGGTGGATGAATTTAAAATATATGTATAATGGTTTTTATTAGGACCGAATGGACATGAAGTTGGTGTCCCATGGCAAGAAATTAAAAAGATTTAGAGTTTGTCATGAATTTGTTGAGTCATTTGTTCAAAATTTTAGGTTGATGATACTATGTCATATATGTTACGAAAATTCTAATAAGGGATATTGGCTTTTGTTGAAAGGTGGCACAGAGACCAGCAGCTTTCATCATCCTTCTGGAGAGATAAGTGTGAAACTAGATGATGTCTTTGGCCTTCTTCATTTGCCTATAGTTTGAGAGTTTTTTTCCAAGCGAAGCACTAGAGTACGATGTTGCTTTGGAGTGTGCCATGGATCTTTTAGGCGTTTAATGGACGAGGGCGTCATCTGAGCTCAAACAATGTTGTGGTCCCCCATGTAAGACTAAGTTGGTTGAGAGACCTCTACACTGAGTATTGTGAGAATAGTAGTGGCAGTTTGCAGCACGGGCTTTTCTATTGCATCTTGTTGGCTGCACCATTTTTGTGGATAACATCACCACCTACATCAGTGTCTCATACCTGAATATGTTTGCATATCTACAATAGTGTGGAAGGTTTGAATGGGGAGTTGTTGCACTTGCACATCTTTATGAGCAGTTTGGCGATGCAAGCCTTGCACACGCGAGGCAATTAGCTACATATCTTACTCTTTTATAGGTACATTTTTTTTTTGTTCATGTTTATTGGTTGATTATTGAAATACCTTTGCAATTTTTTGTAGAGTTGGATATATGAGCACTTTCTAGGATTGGGAAGAAAGCAATTACTAGACAACTATAATGAGCAGAGACCTTGGGCGGCGCATTTTTTGACACCCAGACTAAATTGTACTCTGCATAAGGTCAAGGCACAGATGAATGCACTAACGTATGATGGGGTCGTGTGGAACCCGTATGCATCACATCAGGTTACTCGTCCCTTTATCACCATCACTATGTTCTCTGGCTTCATCCGGGTGGATGAAATTGCTCACCATCATCTGTCGGAACGTGTGTTTCGCCAATTTGGGTTTTTGCAACCCATCCAGATGTCTCCACTTGTTGTTCCTTATGCCAACTTAGCACACATTGATGGTCGATGGATATGCTTCGCAGATCATGTCTTGAAAGGTGTGTTTCCAATCATGTCTCCTCATGCATGTGTAGACGGGTATCTGTAGTGGTTTAGACAAGTATCCCATCCATATATTATTTGGGGTACTCATGACGTTCGTCCAAGTCTAGTCCCCCATCTTCGACAACATCTACCAAATGATTTTCCACTGTAGAGGAGACCACCAGATTCATCATCCGGTTTATTAATAAGTATCTCAAAAGCTATATTTGAATACATGTAAAATTTTTAAAATACTTCGTTTGATGTTGTCATTACAGGGTGGTATTAGACGCATTATGTCTGACTTTTAGAAGATGATAAACTGTCGTGATGTCAATGAGGGGACAGTAGCATGGGACGACACTAATGAGGCATTGTAGATAGGTCACCAGACAACCGAAGAATATGCTAGCAATAATAGAGGAGGTATTAGTTCTGAATAGGAGACCTTTATATATTGTTATGTGAACATGATTTTATTTTCATCTGATGTATTAGTTAAATAGTCATGAACTTTTGATATTTTGTGGTGCAGAACTTCTTATTTTTTACTCCCATTATGTGTTTAAATGTGAATTTCTTTAGAATTATTGACATTGTTGACTTAATGGTGATTGCAATAAGGCCAAAATATATTTGTCCCTTAGCTAGAGGAGTTACAGTTTTATAAACATGCATAATTATTACAAATAGTTTTTAATGTCCATAAGAGAATATTGAGTTACAAAAATAACTAACCTAAAAAAAGAAAAAAAAATACAAATATCAGTCAACGCTTGGGTCCACATAACTAGTATTAACGCCCATCAAGTGCACAAATGTTTGCATCCTATTAGCCTAAAACGCAGACCAAGCTTGAGCCTCGGGATAACAATGTGTAGATGATATGATATCTACCATCGGTATAGGACAACCATCTTTTAGGTGAACGTGTAACAAATGAATGACGTAATATATTAAAATACTAAATCAATTATAAAAGAAAATAGTTAGTTTACCTTCAAAAAATGAGAACCACGAACATGTCTTATACATATTAGTTTATGTTGTCTTGAATCAGTAGGTTGTCTAGTACGCATTGGAAAAACTGTAATATTTTGGTGTGATGATAAGTAGACTAAGATGACATTATATCGAGTAGTAATAGCATAGCACATATCAGGTACATTCATCCTTTTATCCATATTGGCTTGTAATTAATGATAAATATTGGTTAAGCAACATACACATGCTTGCGACTCCAGTAACAAAGATTTTCTTAGTTCTTCAAGACGGTCATAAGATCCCACTAGTCTTGTGTATTCATCACGCCATTAACTAAGTGCTTTAAAAAGATTATGTCGGATTTGGTACCAACAAAAATATCAACAACATTGACAATGTAAGGGTGATAGATAGGATGGAACTGATCTAACATGGGAATTTTAGTTTGTTTTGTACATCCAAAAATTTCATTACCTTTCCTTTTAGATTTCATGTCATTCTTCATGGAATGACTACTCTATGTGGAAATGAAGGTGTCAACATGCTCAAAGTAGAATAGATCACGCTTAGTAGACCATTTAGATCGATGAACTTTTTTATTTTGTGCACCTTTGGTTTTAACTTTTAGCATTGGAGGTACCATTGATGTCATTTCAGGACACACAATTTCAAGTAACTTTTGTTTGATTGTTACTAGAGCTGGCAATTTAGCCCCACCCATAGGGCTTGGCCTTGACCCACGTGGGTTGGGGCTAAAAAGGCCCATAGGGCCAAAAAGCCCCCCACTAAAAAAGCCCACAGGGCTAAAAAGCCCACAAAAGCCCTATGGGTCAAGGCCAGCCCATGGGCTTTTATATAAACATGAAAAAAAATTATATGACAAAAGTCCAAAGCTTCCAAATCCCAATTAATTGTACCAACCAATGCAAGAGAAATAAAAACATCACTCACTGAAAATTGTACATAAATGAAGAGATATGACTTCATATAACACATTCACAACCCTATCATTCCTTCATTCCTAATCAAGAATCACCTTATATCAATAAATGAAGGCACCACTGCCAGAAAATAAAATAGATCGACAAATATCCTTATTAAATTAACTTCTTTGATGTACACAAGTTCTTGAGAAGTAATCAAGTACCAAAATGCATTCCAACTATGACCAACCTAAAATTACATTGAAAGTTCCACAATGTTTGGACTACTTTTAACAAAGACAATGATAGAGGATTATCCCAAGATTCCATACAAGAAGAACTTGAAGATGAACTTTTGGGTTTTTTTTTAGAAATTAGTTATGTTTTATGTTTTGGGCTTGGGCCTTCTTGTAGGGTTTGCAGGTTTGCTTAAACTTATGTGCCTATAAATAAAGGTACTAAAAACTGATGTGGACACTTTGAGTCATATATTGAATTTGATTTCATTAAAGAGAGGTTTCTCGTTGTTCTTGGCTTAGGCCTTCGGTTCTTATCAAAGATTAACATCTTTGTGGCGAATCTTCACTTGACTTATCAATCTGCTAGATTGTGGCGTCCTCCATCTTTGTCTTATTCTGCATTCTTCTCTTATTTATTCATGTCGTGCCTCTTAAGGATTCAAATTCAGAAACGATCATACTTATTCCTGGATAGGATCGTATCAGACAAGCACACTAGCAATAACACTTTCCAAGTGATCAAAAAGCTCCTTAGCTTGACATGAACAAAAATCATTGTCTGTATACTCCTTAGCCGGATGAATTTAACATGATTGAGAAATTTGGTCACAATGCCAATAAGTAAGCATTTGCTAGCTCTCATACTTAAAATTAAATTAGGAAAAGATGTTTTTTCAGTTACTAAACTTCATACTATTTTATCTGCATGAACCTTCAAATTAATTGCTTTTGTCAAGGTTTGTGGTCTTTTCAAACCTTATAAATCTGAAAAATTATCTGTGTCAAAGCAATAAATAATTTTTTTATTCTAAAACCAAAAAAACCAGCCGAAGACATTTTTTTCATCTTCAAGGGCTGTCATTTTCTATAAATATGTTTTGATATCTTCATTTTGAAAATTTTCTAACAAAATACACTACATCTACTCGGTCACTGCTAATTATAGTTATCGATGTTTACTTTGGTTGTCATATAGATTCGTATCAAATTCATTGAAGATCTAAACATATATTTCACACATTTACATATATTATAACTATGCAAAATATCTGAATCTAAAACAAAAATGCTTTTCAAAAGCAAACAGAAGCTAAAAGCATGTTCTTGTGAAGTAGTAATCGAACCTATCAATTTTCAACATCTTCAAGAAGTTTAGACTCATCAGTCATTCCCTCATGTCCAAAAATATCATGCACAACTTCATCTATCTCAAAAACAATTAACAGATAATCAAACTACTATTCTAGAGTTAATTATTCAATGTAAAGTAATTTTAAAAACAATAATATATAAACTTACCACTAGGATTTTCAGAAAGTCCATATAACCAACTTTGAATACAAATCAACATTTGCACATGATCAAGAAGAATAGAGCTTCTATATTTGGAAAGTACGTGCCCACCTTTGGTAAAAGCTGACTCTGATGCCATAGTAGTAATGGAAATACTAAACACATCTCGAGCCATTATAGACAACATAGGGAATTTTTTTCTCATTAGTCTTTCAATATTTGAGTACATCAAAATCTCATTTTCTTCAGCATCTATTGTTGGTTCATCTAGGTAAACATCTACCTCGCTCTTGCCAATTATGGATTTTGATTCATTTTGATATATTTTAAAATCCTACAATGTATTACATATTAATTATCAAAACAAAACAAGAAAAAATGAAAACAATGAACACTAAGTATAAAATACTTACCGAAATAATCCTTGATCTTTTAGCCTTACTCTCTTCGATATTGGATTGAGACATGAAGACGAATTCCGTAGGAGATTGGGAAAGAGAACCACAAAAGATAGACAAGTTCTTTGCATAATCTCCAAACAACATCTTGAACTTTTCTAACACTTTCTTAGTTTTCTCTTCATATGTTAGAAGATACAACTTTTTATAACAATACATTATAAAATCAACCTTTAGTCATGGGTCAAGAATAGCTCCAAAAGCTAACATAATACTATACTCCTTCCAATACTTCTGAAACTTCTCCTTCATATTCAAAGCCATTGTCTTTAAAATGACATCTTCATTCAACAAATTCTCTTCAATGATTAATTGAATCTTCTAAATTTCCATAAAATACAAATTTGAAGTGGGATAAGATGAACCAGACATCATGTTTGTGATTTATAAAATGGTTCTAAGAATTGACACATTTTCTCTCCCCTATCCCATTCCTCAGAATATGGAAAATTTTATAACTTCTATCAACCACTTTGAGAATTTCAAAAGCTTTTTTGTATCTTATTACACTTTCAAGCATCAAATAAGTCGAATTCCATCTTGTAATCACATCTAATCTCAAACCAATGCTCATATTTATGCCAACATCACTAACACATTCTTTGAATTTGAAGGTTCTTCCATCCGATGATTTAACATACTTAACACTCTCTCTAATGTTATGAAGTGCTTTGTCAATCACCTTTAAACCATCTTAAACTATCAAATTAAGAGTATGAGCACAACATCAAACGTGAAAAAACTCACCATGACATAATAAATTTCTCTGAACACAAAGATGGCTCTTAAAATATCTTGCAAGGTATTATTAGCAGAAGCATTGTCCAAGGTAATGGAGAAAATTTTCTTATCAATACCCCATTGCTTTAGGCAATCTAATACAACACTTTCTAGTTTAGCACCCGTGTGTGGTGCTTTCATTCGACAAAAGTTCAAAATCTTACTTGTCAATTTCCAGTTTTCATCAACAAAATGTGCAGTTAGGCAAATACAACCCTTGGAAGTAATTGTAGTCCAAACATCAAAGTTAAACAAATTCTATTAGGAATCCTAGACATAATTTGCTTAACTTTATCCCTCTCTTCAATGTATTCCTTCTCCACATCTAAAACAGTGGTGTTCCTACATTTCATGAAAACATCTGGATTAATGTATTTTATCCACTCCATAATTCCTTCATACTCAACGAAATTATAAGGAAGACCATGTATAATTATGGCTCTTGCAACCAACTTACGATGAGCCTTTTGATTGATTTTCTGTGTCCCAAACTTTCCTTCTTGATCAAGACTGAGATCCACATCTAAGTTTGCAATACATTTACATGAATAGATATGGCGACTTAAATGTGAAGTCCCATAATTTTTTTTAGTTTTAGGGTTTTTGCCAACTTTATAGTGATGGCCACAATACTTACATGTGGCCTTTTCAATTCCATCCTTGTCTTTACCTATTCTTGTGAAAAAATTTCAAACATTTGATATTTCTTTTTTATTTGTGGTAGTACTTTCAGATGGACCAGGAGTTTCAGATACAAGATCATCATCCAAATTCAAAGGGTTACTCTTAGAGGGATCCATATTTTAAAGCTATTCTACACAACTGCATAGAATATTTTAGCATAAATGATTCAATCCTCATTGTAATGATTAAAATTGCTAGATAATATACATAGCTAAACAATATAATTAGACATTTTTCACTACGAAGATGTCTATATTGAATAATCTTGAAAGGTATCAACTAATATAACATTACATCTAAGATCATTGTAAACTCAAAATTTTGAAGTTGTTTATATTGCATATCTTGAAAGGTATCAACTAATATTACAATAAATCTAAGATCATTGTAAACTCAAAATTTTAAAAATAGTAGCTTTTGAATAAATTTTTTTAAAGAGTACGCATTTTATTCTAAATTTAAGAGTTATTTTACTAATTATATAATTAGTGCATTTAGTTTATCAAATTATTTATATGTTCTTATCACAATTTTTTTCCTATCTTCTCGATGGATAAAGCTTTAAAATTTGTCTTCATTGTTTATGGTGTCCTCTTTTTAAATGTTTATTTGTCCTCACACTAATATCAATTTAAAAATCTTGTACTAGATATAATTTTTTTTATGTATATCACTTCCCTATGTGAATATACATTATCTTTATTTCTCTAAATCCTTAACATGTAACTAGGTGATGGCATTGTTTTAAATAATATGATGTATTATCCTAGTATAGTACTACACTAGTAATTCAAATAATGGAAAATGATCTCTACATAGTAATAATTACTATAAGGTTTTTATTTTGCTTTGCTTTGCTTAAGTGGTGACCCTTAATGGTTCCAACTATAATATCTTCCCTCCCTCCAAAAGTTACACAATCCCTTTGTCCCCATTTTTCTAATCCATTTCTTTTACCTAAACAAGTTATAAAATAATAAGAAATTTCCAATAATATGCTGAGATTGCCCATAAAACACAACTTAAAGAATTAGTATACAGAATCAAACTACAAATAGTTTTACTTGACTACAAACTACCCTAGATCTTTAACCCTTCTTTTGTTAATCTTTGTTGTTGAGGATGTTCTAAAATAATTGACTCGTTGCATTTATATAATCATTTATTAGAAACAACATCTATATACACAAAAGATCAGAAAGTCTGACTTCTCAAAGAATGAAATATGACTTTGTCTGCCAATCAAATATTTAGATGAAACAAGAAAAGAATTCTCAATAATCCATATTGTAGTGTAATCACAAAGAAAAGAAATCACTAATTCATCAACAGATTTTGCAAAATATAAATATTTCAAGCATATTCTCCCATAGACAATAATATAGCTAAAAAGGATATGTTAACATAGCAAACTATTCTTGCTAGACACTATAAGACACATAAATGGACCCTGTAACTGAGATTTATTCCCTATATCCCCGGATTAGTGAAATCTAAAAATTCTATCTCCTATAGAAACTTATCATATTCAAATTGTTACGATATATTCATATAAACATGCTACCTGAATGCTAATACTTCCACAAATTCTAAATCAGCCTGAAAATTAAGAGAACCCAAAATAGTTAGGCTTGAAACAACCATAAACTTTACTACTGACGCTTAAATATATAACTGATTTCATAACTAGCCACTTTTGATTGGTATAACAATGAGATTACTTACCCCTGTTTCTTCTTTGAACTATCTTACTACTACTACACAAATATCTTCTCCCTGTATAGATTGAACGAGTAGATTATATGCATAAACATTAGACTTTTAGACCGTAATAAGAATTATATCCAACACATCTACCTGGTCAACAACTTCAGTAGGGACCTTCCAAATTCTAGTTCCTTGAAATAATCCATTATTCTCCTGAACAACCGAGATCTAAGATCACAAAAGAATTTAAAAGTTGTTATATATCAGAATTGCAATCCCCAAAACTGAAGAAAAAATTGCAAAAGGGGATTTGTAGTTAGATTTCAAAAAGGTATTCTTAGGTACAGACAAAAGGGTTACCTTTGATATCACTTTTTCATTGACAAATTACGATTCTCCTCTTCTATCACTATCACCACTGCTCTACACCATCGTATGTTGTTGTCAAGCTTCCTCGTAGACGGTGTCAGTTAGAAAACGTTAGATATAGCTTGAAGTTGGGTGAAAGAAATTTAGGAAGAAGAATAATTCTTGAAGGAAAAAGACGCGTGTACGTTGTTTTTTGAACGAAGAGCGATTATGATGGGGCTACCAAGCCCTAGCTTGTCCCAACCCACTGCTTGGGGGGCTTTGGGGGTCAGGGGATTTAAAAAAGCCCCTTGATAAGTGGGCCACAAAAATAGGGCTTAGTTTTACAGGGGGCTAGGGCTGGCCCAGGGGCTAAAATAAAAAAATGATAGCTATAATTGTTACTTTTCCTACAATGTCGACTTCACTGAAACATTTGACCACCATATCAATTTCTTTGTCAATGCATAACCTTGGAAGCGATTCATTTGATGAAATGTTTGAAAAGATTAATCTAGTCCACATAATATGAAGAAAAGTTGGACAAATCACCCAATACACATATTGTGCTAATTCACAAGCACATGGTAGACCACACGTCGCTCTCAACACGCAACCACAACACCCACTGTCAAATCCTATATGCATGACTCGTTCAAACTCATTAGCAATGAGTCCTAAAGCATGTCTTGATACAATTCCAACCAATCTTTTATACATGTTTCCCTTATACGCGTCACTGATCAGATTTATACTTTTTTCATAAGACGCCTTGATTTCATTATGTTGGAGGATAATCATGTTATGACTTGCATCCCAACACGAGCATAGATCTTCCATACTGCTTCCCAGAACTTTCTTCAGGCTCTAGTGGGCAGACTTAACCCTATTAGAATTAACATAAATAATAGCATAAGTGAAGTAGAAAGATAATTGATGTAAATGATAATGAAGCATACTTGTTTGATATGTTTCATAAATGCATTACTCAATTTGTCCATGCCTTTACAAAGAATTTTTTGACGGAATTATCCAACTTTCACTCACATATTAATAGAATAAAGGCCATGAAATACAAACATGACGAAGGCGCTCAACACAACCAGTGAAGATTGACTTATCATCACAATACATTACATTTTCTCATGCTTTCATCACAATATCCCATGCGTCAACCGAATTTGCTAACATTTGGCACTTTTCTTGGACATTTTTCTGAATATGGAATCGACATAGGAGATGATAACAATTAGAAAATACAGTGGAAATAACATTCATCAAAGCAAGATCTTTATCGCTCACAATTGCTTGTGGACCACCATTGGATGTCATGAATAATCATCTAAGTCTTTCCAAACCCAAGTAAAATTAGATTGTCGTTCACTAGATATGAATGCAAATCCAACAGAGAAAGTCAACCTTGTAGATGTCACCCCAACTATCTCAATTAATGGCAATTAATATTTTTTTGTTTTGTAAGTGGTATCCATCAAGAATATAATATTAAATGCATTCAACAATTTAACATAATCAGAATGTGTCCAAAATAGATCACTAACCACGTCAAATTCGTCTTGACATCTACTCCAATGGATGTAATTATCACGATCTAAGAGCATCATCAAGTGTTGTAATTTAGTCCTCGAACCTCTCAACGATAGTTTATAAGTGTATCTTGCATTATATACTTGTTTTATCGTTGTGACATTAACTCATTATTTTCTTTGAGAGTGAGCAGAATATTTGTAGGCTTGACTTGACTCTTAGATATATCAACAAGCAAGGAATGTTCAGAAGATTTAAACCTCCCAGCAAATGGGTGACAAACTAACGTCTAAGACACATCATGGTTATGATATCCGCAAATTACCTTCAACATCCAACCATCTCACTTACTAATTGGTTGTCCTCTCAGTTTAAATGGACAATCACATTTTCTTATTCAAGAAATACTAGGCTGAACATTAGATTTGTACTTCCTATACTTATCATCCCTTTCACAGCCTAACAATACATATTTTTTCCTCCCATGTTGACCAATAGCTTTGCTAGATCTTGTAGTGACAACAACAAAACCAAGATCAAATGTTATCCCTCAAACCCACTGAATCAACTCATTTCGTGTGGAAAATATATGCTCAGTCATAAAATTATTTGTATAGTCTCTTTCACAATCTCATTTATAAAAGAAGAGAAATGTGAGATGAAATAATTTACCTATGATTCCATGAAAGCAAAAGGGAGATTGTCCATCTTAGACAACTTTCACCACCTATAACCTAACATCAGTATTCAATACCACATTTTTCAACAATTAAAAATATAAAAAGAAAATAAAAATATTCATGCAACAATTAAATAAATATAAAACATAAATAAAAAAAAATATAGCATAAATAAATAGTAAACCGTAAAAATACCAATTAAAAGTAAATAAAATTAAAACAATAAAATTACAAAAAAAAATATAAATATTCATTCAACAATAAAATAAATATAAAGAATAAATAAATACTAAACTGTAAAAATAATACCAATTAAAACAAATAATAAAATAAAACAATAAAATATAAAAATAAAATAAAATATTCATACAACAATAAAATAAATATAGAACCTCAATAAATAAATAAAAAAATTAAAGCATAAATAAATACTAAACTCTAAAAAAGTAACAATTAAAACAAAATAAAAAGAAATTAAAAAGTTGAAAATTGTTATACATCAATCGAAACTGAACTTCAAAAAAAAAAGTAGAATTCAATATATATTCAACTTCAAGTTGACATCAGTCAACTGCATTTTCGGATGTTCACTTCCAGAAATAAATGGATATGAAGCACCAGTTTTGGTCACCTAAATATCGGAAGTTGATATCTAATTAACTTAATTTTGGATGTCCACTTCCGAAAGTGAATCGATATAAAGACACCACTTCCGGAACAGCTAAAAATTGGAAGTCAACATTCGATTAACTTGATTTTCGGATGTCCACTTCAAAAGAGTGTGGACATGGAGAAATATCACTTTCGAGGTTTTTAAATACCGAAAATAAACATCGGGTAAAGGACAATTCTGGATGTCCACTTCTGAAAGTGTAGGGATTTCTTTAATTAGTTTCCGAAAGTCTACTTCCGTCTATGAGTTTTGTTTTCCGAAAATCCCTTCCGTGAATTGGATAAATCGAAAGTCCACGTTCGACAAATTTGTCAACCAGATGTTGACCTTCAGAGAAGGTTAAAAAAAACATTAACTTAGTTTTTCTATTACATTCTAACATTCTACAATATACTTATCATACCAAATAAATCTAAATCTAACATTACAATGCATATTTTTTTGTTAGAATGAAATGAATGAAGGTTCAAACGGTGAAATAGCAAAAAACTGACTGACAATATGTAAGACCCAGGAAAATTAAATAAAAGAATAAATATTTAATTATCAATAATTGTGGAATGGAGATCTATCTAAAAGAATTGGTTTGTTAAGTTATGGCAAGGAGCAATGGTGGCTTAAGTGGTTGAGTGTATTAGGTGGTGTTGAAGGGTCTTGGGTTTGAATCCTATGTATGCCATTAGTGTGATTTTTTAATTATTTACCCTAGTCATCTTCAGATAAGTTAGAAAGGTAGAGGTATAGTAGTTATGATGCAGGAACTCCATGTAAATGCCAAATGAAGGCAATTGAATTGTAATTTTCATTTTAATTAAATTATTTTTTGGCTAAAAAATAAATGAGGGAAAGTTAGTTTAGTGAGGTAGCAGAGGAAATTCGTGTGCTTGTTGAGGGCTAAATTTTATAGCACTGAAACAGGTCTTAAGGAGAGCTTTGAAGGTTATGAGGGGTTCCTTTTGGTAGAAGCCAACATTATATCCATTTTTGTGCAACAAAGAGCTATAGGAATGCGTTTGGTGCAGGATTTCGAGGTAAGATGAGCTGTTTTATCTATTAATATGATAAGCTTTGATTTTATGTGGTGCACTTGGACCTTGTATGCATTTTCCCCCTTGCTTTTTGTTGTTTTTCGGGTTTCTGGATTTCTGCCCAGAAACTGCGAGGTGGGGTTCATGACCCGCCAGGTGACACATGGTGCGTGGTGACCATTTATGGGTATTTCCCAAAACTACCCAGCAGTATTCTTAGGCAGCTAGGCGGCACGTGGTGTTTTGTGGTTTTCAACGTTTTGTTGGTTCTATGGCACTATTGTTTTTCTAAATGGTTTCGTCATTCTTCATTGAGTGTTCTTAAATATATGATGTTAGAATGGTACTGTCACCAATGCAGTAAGGGCTTTTGGCCCCGATTCTTTTCAATTTTCTGCACTAGTTTCAAAACCGAGGCATATTGGGGCGAGACAAAAAGGGGTAGTTTTTGGCTTCGAGTGTTAACCGAAGCAAAAAACATTCCATTTCTACCTCAGTTCTGCAAAATCGAAGCCATATTGTACCCTTTTCTACCCCGGTTGCGGACGAACCGAAGACATATACATAAAAATTTTAATCAAATAAAAATTTCAAAGGCACGTTTGGCCTTGATTGTGGTCGAACTGAAGTCATATACTTAAAAAATATTTAATTCAATAAAAATTTTGAAGCACGTTTGGCCTCGGTTGTGGTATGAACCTAGGCCATAGACACCATTTTGGCATCGGTTATGGTAAGAACCGAGACGTAATGCGCAATTTTTTTCAATACGATTTCTGTTTTATGATTATTCCCACATTTAAACCTGTATATTTTTTTCCAAAAACCAACACAGACAAAACAGAATATTTTATGAAACGTTCAAAATCAAAATATATTTAAAAGACAATTAAAAATCATCCACAATTCAATACTATTGTACATCTAAATTATAAATTTTGGACATGCTATCCTACCAAACTTTATGGACTTCGCGAGAAATGGGGCAGGACTCTTGAATGTCTGCAAAATAAGACATTAACTTAAGTTAGTATATAGAAAGACAATATTGCAAAGTATTCGTTTTAATTCAAATATATATTACTGTTTCCCAATTAGTTGTAATACAAGTATGAACAATAATTGTCATCCATTGCATTATATAGTAATCACACTCATATGAGCCGGTTTGTCTATTACACTACATTATATCAACAAAATTGCAATTAATTAATGAAGAAAATCAAATCAAACAATTATAAATATATGGATAGAAATATCAAACCTGGATGGAACACCATGCAAGACATTTTGCCTTAGTCGTTGATCTCCCTAACAACATATTATGTCCAACAATTGAACTATGATAAAGAGAATAAGTTAGGATATTTTTATATAAAATGTCATATTCATAAGATTAATATTGAGGTTCTTACCAATCTACCACTTGTCTAAGATGGTTGGGGGGAGGGCGGTGCAAAGAGTAAAATCACACAGCAAGGTTCTCCCTTAGGGAAACCACAAGTAATGACGCCTGAGAAGAAAATAAATTCATTGTTATGCATTAAAATGACAGATTATATTCATAAGTTAACAAAAATGACTTACCCAACAACATAAGGGACAAAATAAATTTCTTTTCCACATTGAAAGCATTTGGTCACATATGCTTGGATGTCATCAAACTTGTTGCCTTCATGAGTGAGTTAGGGGTCTATAAACCTATATAGATCATTCAGCCCCATAGTTTGAGTGACACCAGACAGATACCTAAACATAAAATTGATTTTATATAAGTAAATAGATAAATATATCAAATAACTATATATAATGACTAAAAGACTTACATCATCCATAACTGAATAATGGTAATATTCAGTTCCTCTTGTCCACGTGCAAGCTCCAAGACATCTTGGGAATGCAAGTAAAGTGGGATCTCAAGGTCTCTCCCAAAAGTGTTAGAATCCCAAGGAACTTGCATCGGCTTATCATTTATGATTTCAGCAAGTTGGAGTAATGCACCAAGAAGATCTTCCAAAGAGAGGGGAATCTTCTTTGGTTGAGGATTTTACTATATCAATGCAATTTCAATTAAAATGGAATATAATTTTAATTTGAATCCAATAAACATGTGTCAAAAACCATAGATATATTAAGAGTCTGTATTAGGGGGTCAGAAACAACTAAATCTCTAGGCCAAGCGAGGAAACATTGGAGTGCCTGAGCCACAATATATACCTCATATGTTGGCACAAGAACTAAAGCAAACAGCACAAGAACCTCTTCTACCGTGAGCTTAACCTCATCCTCTAATAACTCCATCCCATGAAGAATTGTGGTTGCCTCAAATAATTTTCCACGAGCCATTAGTGTCTTCTCTATACCATCCCAAATATATAGCTGACATGGATGAGTGTCATCCATGTCATCCCCGGGTGGAGCTGAACAACTCCCATTTCTGTTTCTACCTGTTAGAGTCAACGATTTATTAATGATATTCAATTATTTTGTTAAATATCATTTATTCAATTCAAAACTTATAGAAAACAAATTTACCCGTGGGAGGCACAAATGGGTCTACTTCTAGTGGAGGATCCACTGGCGAACGAATGTCATAATACTCAAATTGGCGCATAAGTTCTTCTTTCACCCTGATAGTGATTTTTTCCATCATTCTTTCTTCATAATCAGCACCATGAATGCATGAAGACTAACGAGAAGAGGAACCAAAAAATTAGCGTATGCCCACTCCTGATCCAACACCACGCACACGTCCAGGGTGCTTAGGCTGTCCAATTGTAACAACAAGTATGTCATGACGACCTTCTAGAGTGAATCCTCCTTGGGAGCTCTGCTCAACGAACGAACCCTACAATGTAACTAAAAAAGTTATAAAAAATAATACAATATAAAACATGAAGAGCTATTTAGATAAGAATTGTATCTTATAATTTTCTCAGAGATTTATCGTGCAGATTCAGAAGTGTAGTTGCCCGATGTGCGTAGACGGGCTAACTTCCACTTTTGATGACGTGATGGTGGTGAAGGAGGCTCATTATCTTCACCCTCAGAAGGTGGGGGCCTAGATTTTTCTTTTCTGACATTATCATCTCTTCAAGTTTTCTATGCCCACCACGAGACAATATGTGAGAGTTTTTATTTTGAACACTTATACTTTGAGACTTTTTTCTCTTTTCCTATAACATAAATTGTACAAAATTATCAATTAAGCAATTGATGATTTCAAATAAACATACCTGCCATCCATCAGATGTCCGAAAAGTCTTCAACTAGTGGATTGAGATATACATCTATGTCATTTCAGGGTTGCTTTAGACCAGATATCATCATAGACAACATCATGTATTTTCTCTTCATGCAAAGTCTAGGAGATAAGTTGTAAATGAATAATATAACGGGCCAATAACTGTGGTTTGTACTTAAATTACCAAATGGATTCATTCCATCGGTAACTAAGTCAAACTGAATATTTCTACATTCTTAACCAAACTTGGGAAATTCGTGATCAATATTTTTCCATTGCATTGAATCAGCTGGATGACGAAGCAATCCGTCACATCTTCTCTCAGTTGCATGCCATTTAAGGTTTTTAGCGTCTTTAGGATTTGTAAACAAACGCTTAAGTTTGGGCACGATTGGAAGGTACCATACTACTTTCAAAGCAGATCCTTCCTTTTCTATTTGACCACTATCTTCACTGTTTCTTTTCTGCTTGTACCGTGATGATCCACACTTTTGACATTTTTTCAAATCTTCAAATTTTTTTCTGTATAATATGCAATCATTAGGACATGCATGTATCATTTTATACTTCATACCCATCGGACAAAGAATTTTCTTGACGTCATAGTTTCGAGTGGGTAGAGTATTTCCCTCGGGAAGCATTTCATTCAAGAGCACGAGCAATTCTGTGAAACTTTTATCTGTCCAACCATTGGTCGCTTTCAAATTCATAAGTCTTAAAACCGCTGACAATCGTGTGAACATAGTTAAATCGACACACAACGGAGTTTCCACATCAGCAGACATCGTCTTACACACATGCGCTTGTGCAAAAGCTTTTGCGCCAACATCTCGTATCATCTCCTCCATATTGTCTTCTTCCACCCGCTCTTCCCGTCGCTTTTCCCATCGCTCTTCCATGGTGGAATCGACAACCTGTTTAGTTCGAGCAATAGTTGGAAAGTCTATTAATTCGCCATGACATGTCCATATTGTATAACTTCTAAGGAAACCATCACAAATAAGATGTTCCCTAACCTGAGTTGCATTCAACTTTCTCTCATTCAAACAGTTGACACAAGGACATCTAAAATTCACCTCATCATCACTTCTATCCTCATAATGTTGCGCAAATTGTATAAATTCTTCTACTCCGTTCTCATATTCAACACTAATGCGTGGTAAATTAATCCAATCTTGATCCATACATATAATACTGAAATTTCGTGAACAATTTCAGTAATCTTTGAATCAATGCTCACGTTGTTTGTGTAATCAAGGTGTGACCCTATCCCATTCAAGAAGATTCACTTTCTTTATTTTATTGGTACATATTACTTTTAAAATACAAATCTTAAATCTCACAAAATTTTGCCAGCATTTCGCAATGGTCTTCAGCATACACAAAATAAAAGTGGTTATCAACCATAATCAAATATGCACCCGAAAATCAATACAAAACACAATTGAAATATATTCATGAATTTTAAGATATGTATTTTAACACACACACACACATATATATGTGTGTGTGTGTGTGTATATATATATATATATATATATATATATATATATATATTAATAAACTACTAGAAAGTGATTAATCTTCTTAAACTGTCCAATCGGACAATTCAAGATTCAATACATTTAAATTATTAGTATTGTATCCCCTTATATTAATTTAAAAAAAATGTAGCTTTTTCAAAATGAAAATTCGGGGGCAATACATAATTTTCGTATTGAATCTCAAACAGGAAACTAAGGCTAACTCACACTATAAGAAAATCAAAAAACATATTTAAATAAAAAATTAACCACAAATATAAAGCAATTAGGAACGAAACCTGGGAGCGTGAAAGTTGAATAAAAATATAGAACCGAGATCAAAGAAGATGCACAATTTGAGAACTCAAAAATCCACACTGCAAGAGTACCTAATCATAAAAAATGAAACCACAAAACTCAAACCACTATAATTCATAATAGAAAGAAAATTCAAAGTAACATAAACGAACCAAAATGGCAAAAAAAATGCGAAGGGAAACCATTTTTCGAACTCCCCGGGAGCGAGAGACGAAGATTCAATCGGCGGCAATGGATGACGAGACGGAGGCGACAAAAACCGATGGACGGCGGCGACAGCTGATCGGCTACGGCGTCGGATGTTGGTGGTGGCAAAGGGTGCGGAGGGAGTTTTCGCGCAGAGGAGATTTGAGAAGATGGTGAATAGTGAAAGGGTTTCGCGATTTGGAAATTTAACAAGCTTTATGGCCTCGGTTCAATTAATAATCGAGGCCTAAAGTGACTCAATGGCCTCGATTAACAAGGACCTGAAGCCAAAGGTGACTATGCTGATGGCATTTTTGAAATTAGGGTTTTTGGGATGGCTTATAGGCTTCGGTTCTACTGTAACCGAGGCCTAAAATTGCCACATATTGCCTTGGTCTGTAAGAACCCGAGGCCAAATGTGTAGACGCTGGTGGCAATTTTGAAATTTTTGTTTTCTGTGAACCGAGGCCTAAACAAACTTACTGCATCGGTTTTTTTTAGAACCAAGGCAATATAGTTTGATCAAATTGCAAAATGTCACTGCCTCCTTATAGGCTTCGGTTCCGCTATAACCGAGGCCTATAGTGTGTGTGTGTGTGTTGATGATAATTTCTTGCATTGTTGAATGAATGGGCATAAGGGTTAACTTTGGGGCTTAGGAATGAAATGAAGTCATGATGTCTGGGATAAACATGTTGTGATGTTGTGATTCGTATGATTTAATTGAATCTGTATGAGCACTGGGAGTACGACTGGATGAACTCTAGTGCCACTGCATGTGTGGGTCGCGACTTTAGGGTTTTAGGTTTCTCGCAAGTGGAGAGATTTGGGATTCTATACATGAATTCTAGTGCACCGCTGTCGCAACCTGAATCGCGACGAAACGGTGAATCAAAAAAGAAACGAGTTTGAAAAGAGGTTTGGAGTAGCCACCATAGTTATTTCTGGAAAATTATGGAAAACCATAAAGATAAAATAAGCTTCCGAAAAAAAAGATTTTTGGATTTGGGAGTCGATTACGCATAGGGAAGGTGTTAGCACCTTACAACGTCCGTCTGAAGGTGATACCTCTAATTAAATATACATAACCAATGTGGTTTTAAAAAATGATAATCATCCCCAAAAATAATAAGAATAGAATATACAAAAGAAAAAAAATGTTTTTTTTGTCTGACAATGATTGACCATGGTCTCACATATTCTCATTCAAAATGAGAAATCAGGGTTGACCAGTTCTTTAGAAAGACTATTTGGAAAGTGATTTGATTTTTTGGAAGTGAACCTCACATGGTTTGACCTTGCTACTACATATCTTCATTCACAATGGGGAGAATCAAGGATCACGTAGATCTTAAGAAAGACTGTTTGTTTAAAAATGTTGATATTTTTATATTTTGAGAATTTTGTATTTTTTATATTTTTACAATTATTTAAAAATAGGTGTCACAAGACGCGATTGGTCGGACAGACACAAAAAAAAACTTGTTTCTGTAGAGAACAAATAAGATAAGTTAGGCACGAGTACCACCTTACCATGTAGTCTGATATCTCTTCAGTTGGCCTTTTCCCATTCAATACATGTCAGCTTGAACCCAGGAGGGGTTACCTGCAGAAAAGTCTCTGAAGCTCAAGTAAGTCAAAGCTCTCAGAGAGTCAAATCAGTGATTAATGAATGCGTACCTTTAATTGCTGGGGTCCACGTGTATTTATAGAGCATTAATGATGTCTGATCATCCCATGGGCTGGGCCTTGACTTGGGCTCTAACTTGGGCTGTGAGTGGGCCTGGGCCCTAACCCAGGCCCTTAAGGTTTATTGAACGTGAGGGCTTCCATCATACTGAGTTTATTGAAGTGGTCGGCCTAGGCTCTAATCTTATCGGATATGTTGGAGTAGTTGGTCTAGGCCGGCTACTTGCCTTGATGGCTTATGTTGGTGATATGAGATGCAGGTTGTCCCCCTAGATGTTTAGTTTAGGTTAAAATCGGTACAAGTTAAGCTAACTCGGCCTAGGCTGGATACTTGACTGTCTTGATATGCACATTGTTTACTTATTTGGTCGAGTTTGGCTAGGTGTGGTACACCAGTCCCCCAGTCTTGTCCGATATGAGTTGTCGATCAAGGATGATATGTGTTGATAAGCTAGCGGAACCGGCTAGGTGTGATACACCAGCCCCCTAGTCTTTAAGTGTGGTGAACAATGTTAAGGCTAAAAAAGTGGTAACCGTCAGAGGGTAGGTGAAGAGGCGTCAGTGGTCAAATCGAAAAAGTTTTGGCGCCGTCGTTTTGAAGTGTCATATCCTTTGCAATGATGGTGTCGATTGGTCTGGGGTATGATTTTGGCGGGAAGAGTTTCGTCGTTTGGGATCATGGACTATAAATATGGGTTTGCAAACAGATGAGGGGTTACTTGTTTCATTTGTGAGTTCTGAATTCAGAGATCTTTTGCGCGTAAAACTGTCCAACTAGTCCTCAATTTTGACCGACATCTTCTCGTAAAAAACGAAACCAGGTATGTCCAGTAGTGGCAGCGTGTCTTCGTCTAGTAGTAGTGAAAGTACCGAGTCAGATAGAAGTAAGGATAGGCGAATTAGCGGAGAGGGTACGAGTTATGGAGTTGTTACGAGCGGGATGTCGATGGAGGTTGTGAGGGAGGTTTGAGAGGATCCCCCGAAGAGTTGGAGGAGAGCAACTGGCTGGCGAAAGGCAGCTATGGGTGGGTTGCTGCTGATGTTCGTGATTAATCATCTTTATTTAGATGGTCTCGTCTATTGAACTCTTGGCTGAACTGCACACCCGTCATCTCCAAGGGTGTCAGTGGAGACATTATTTCGCTAGAGAGGGTGAGTGTCGTCCACCAGGTATGCCACGGGCAGGAGGGGGCTACCGAGATAAGCTCCTCCTCCTGCATCTTCTCGTATGCGGTATGGGCCGTCCCAATTGGCGGAGAACTTGTCATCCTTCTTTCTAACACTGCTGGCCATTCTCCATACTAGGTCCCCGACGACAAATGATCGTGGGTGTAGATTTGCATTGTATTTCCTGGTAGCTCGTTGTTTGGCAGCGAGGTTGCGTATCTGGGCTTTTTCCCTGAGTTCGGGTAGGAGGTCGAGATGTAAGGCCATGTTTTGGTGGTTGTGGGTTGGGTCGTATAGTTCTCGGCGCAGGGATGGTTCGCCAATTTCTACTGGTATCATGGCGTCTGCGCCGTAGACTAAGCTGAATGGAGATTCGTTTGTTGATGATTGGGGGGTGCATCTGTAAGCCCATAGTACTTCTATTAACTCTTCAGGCCATCGGCCTTTGGCGGTATCCAACCTTTTGCGCAGCTCTATGAGGATGACTTTATTTGCTGCCTCTGCCTGCCCATTGGTTTATGGGTGTTCTACAGAGCTTGTGATGTGCTTGATGCCTAGGCCGGTGTAGAATTTGGCTAACTCCTTGTCGATGAATTGTCGGCCATTGTCTGTTATAATGGTATGTGGTACCCCATATCTGCATATAATGTCCTTCCACACGAACTGCTGGACTTGCTGGGCCGTGATGGTGGTTAGCGGCTTGGCTTCGATCCATTTGGTAAAATAATCAACGGCTACGATTAGGAATTTTACTTGCCCCTTGCCGGGTGAGAAGGGGTCGAGGATGTCCATTCCCCATTTAGCGAATGGCCATGGGGATAGTATGTGATGTAGTTCCTGTTTCTGTTGAATAAGGTTGTCATGCTTCTGACATGGCTTGCACTTTCTGACATGATCCTGGCAGTCTGCTTCTATAGTGGGCCAGAAGTATCCAGCTCTAAGGACTCTTGTAGCCATGGTGTGTGCACCGGAATGATAACCACAAATTCCTTCGTCTAGCTCTTTGATGATATATTGGGCTTGCTCTGTCGTGACACACTTAAGTAGGGGTTGGTCGTCTCCGCGTTTTTAGAGGTCATCGCCTATCATAGTGTACCTAGCGGCCTTAGCCAGCCAAGTTTTGTCCGCGTCGAGGGGGCGTTGTCGGTTTTGAGGTATTGAATGTAGGGGATGGTCCAGTTTTGGGTTTGAGAGGGGGTGACGTTGTTAGCTGGGGTGTGGGTTAATATTTGGCAAGTGTGTGTGATAGACGGTGTGGATAGTGTTTACTGTAGTAGGGATCGGTTACAGTTTTTGAGCTTGGTGCTGGCCAATTTGGAAAGGATGTCGGCCCTGACGTTGTCGGTTCTTGGAATGTGTTCGACGCAGACTTGTTCGAAAGCGGATTGAATAACTGCACGAAACAGATGGTAATACTACAGGAGGATGGGGTCTTTGATCTGAAATTCGTCATTTAGATGACCTACAGTGAGTTTGGAGTCGGTTTTGCATGTTAACTTCTTGACGCCGACTTCATGGGCTAGGGAAAGGTCGGCGAGGATGGCTTCGTATTCGGCTTGGTTATTTGACGTTTTGAAAGCAAAATGAAAGGATTTTTCGATGAGGATGTCGTTGGGGCCTTCTAAGACGATGTCGGCGCCGGCACCCCTTGGATTTGAGGAGCCATCTACATGAAGCGTCCACTGGTCCTCAATGGGTGTTTATTGTAGGTCGTTGACGAAGTCTAAAAGACACTGGGCTTTGATGGGGCCGTGGGGTTCATAGCGGATGTTGAATTCTGACAGTTCCACGGCCCATGATGACATGCGTCCAGCTAGATTTGGCTTTTGTAATATTTTTTGGATTGGGTAGTCGGTCTTAACGGTTATGGTATGGTTTTGGAAATACGGGCGGAGACGGCGTGCTGCGTGGACTAAGGATAGGGGTAGTTTTTCTACCATCTGATACCTGGTTTCAGGATCTTGTAGTGTTCTGCTCATAAAATACACAGGATGTTGTGTGCCCTCTATTTCTTGAACAAGCGCTGCGCTGATGGTATAGTCGGTGGCCGTGATGTATACCAGCAGAGGTTGGCTAGTGTCCGGTTTGTGGAGGATAGGCGGTGAGGTTAAGGTTGTTTTGAGTTTTTGGAAGATCTGTTCACAATCATCAGTCCACGTGAACCGGGTGGATTTCTTTAGGAGTTGGATTATGGGTTGGGTTTGTTCAGTTAGTTTGGGTAGGAAGCGAGAGATGGTTGTGACACGGCCAATGAGACGTTGGACTTCTTTGACGGTAGTGGGGTTGTGCATTTTGATGATAGCCTTGCATTTTTCAGGGTTAGCCTCTATGCCGCGTTGGGTTAACATGAAACCAAGGAATTTACCCCAATCAACGCCGAATACGCATTTGTCGGGATTTAGGCGGAGGTTATATTGAAGCAGCACGGAGAAAACTGTCGCCAGGTCTTCAGCGTGTTAATGATGGCTTAGGGACTTGACAACCATGTCATCGACGTATACTTCAACACAGTGTCCTGTTAGGTGGCTGAAAACTTTGTCCATTAGTCGTTGGTAAGTTGCCCCGGCGTTTTTGAGGCCAAAGGGCATGACCCTATAGAAGTAGTTGGCATCGTCCATGATGAAGGCGGTTTTGTGCATACCTGCTGTGGCCATTGGGATTTGGTTATACCCTGAATATGCATCCAAAAAGCTAAGCACCTTATTTCCTGTCGCGCCGTCTACAAGTCGATCAATGTTGGGTAAGGGGTAGGCGTCGCGAGGGCAAGCCTTGTTCAAGTCCGTGTAGTCTACGCACATCCGCCATTTGCCATTGGCTTTCTTCACCAAGACAACGTTAGAAAGCCAAGTGGTGTATTGAGCCTCTTCTATAAATCCTGTGCTTAGTAACTTGTCGGCTTCCACCTTGGCTGCTTGTCGGTGTTCTTCCCCAAGCTTGCGAAGCGGGCTTCTTTATATATGGACAGCTTGTGGGATGCCACCTGGGGGTCTACTCTAGGGAGGTCGGCGGCCGACCAGGCGAAAAGATCTGTGTTATTGATGAGGATAGGTGTGATTGTGGCACGCTCATCAGAGTTTAAACCGGTGCCTAAGTTAATAGAGTGACCATTGGGAAGCGCCAGAGGAGTGGTGTCCTCGACTGGTTCGAGGCGGACATCCCGGCCTATTCTGGGTCAAGGTCTTCGCCGGATAGGGCTATGCTGGAACCAGGGGGTCGTTCGATATGGTTGGTTTGTTGGATTGGGAGTTGTGGTCGTAAGCTTGCCATGTAGCATTCGCGTGCCAAGCGCTGGTCATAGTGTATGGTCAGGATGTCACCGGATGGGGCAGGGAACTTCATGGCCAAGTGAGGGGTGGAGACGACTGCGCCAAGTGTATTGAGGGAAGGACGGCCTAGGACGATGTTGTAAGATGTTGGCGCATCGACAATAAGGAAGCGTATTGGGATGGTTTTTGTTTGGGTTTTGTCCCGAAAGACGGTGTGGAGGTCTATGTAGCCCCGGATGAATACTTGTTCGCCGGAAAAGCCATATATGGGCTCATCATATGGGATCATGGCGGTGTCAAGAAGTTGTAATTTTTGGTAGGTGGCCCAGTAGAGGATGTCAACTGAGTTGCCTTGATCCACAAGGACTTTCTTAACAGCATAATTTTCGATTTCGACGGTGATGACCATGGGGTCATCTTGTTGGTGGTCGAGGTCGTGGAAGTCATCATCTGTGAATACAATATGGGGCATACGACGTCTGTGGTGGGAATGGGTGATATGGTTGATGGATTGTATATGGCGGAGGTGTCTCTTTCTGGCAGAAGAGGTGGAGCCTCCACTTACAAAGCCACCAGAGATGGTGTTAATGGTGCCTCATAAGGGGGGGTCGGCAGGGGTGATGTCGGTGCGGGCGGGCTCTGGTTGTTGATTGTTGGGTTAGGTGGGGTGGCTATTGTGATGGGAGTCATTTGGTTGACGTCTGTGGTCAGGTCGCGGGGGGTGGCGGGATCGAGAGGAGGAGGAATGGTCATCCCTACGGATGAAGCGGCGAAAGTGGCCTACACAGATCAGTTCTTCTATTTTATCCTGGAGTGCTTTGCATTCTTCCGTAGTGTGACCATGGTTGCGGTGGTAGCGACAATATTTGGTCATGTCGGCGTTGGGAGGTGTGGTTGTCTTGCGTGGTGGAGGGATTAGATCAGCTTAGAAGGCTTCGTCTAGAATGCGGGAGCGGGCTACTGTGAGGGGGGCGTATCTGGTGAAGCGAGGTTGGCGGGGTTCGCGTGGGCGGGTATCAGGGCGTGGGTTAGGCTGTGGGGTGGGGTTGGATGTGGTGGCGGCGTAGTCGTTGTAGAATTTGGTGTGAAATGTTTGCATTTCCTCCATGCGGACGTAGTCGGCTGCACGCAGCTTGAGTTCGTGCATGGAGGTGGGTGGGTGGAGGTAGACGTTGTTGGCGAAGGGGTCGGGTTGTAGGGTAAGAGTCATGCACTGGAGAATCATCTCCTGATTGAGGTGCGGTGTACGAAGGGCGGCCTTACTAAAGCGATCGATGAACGCTCTGAGTGGTTCGTTAGGTTCCTGTCTGATACCCAGTAGGGATATGGTGGTGGTTTGATGGGGACGGCTTCTGGCGAAGTGGGTGGAAAACATGTGGGAGAGGATGTCGAAACTATTGATTGAGTAGGGCGGAAGAGTTGTGAACCATTCTAGGGCAGGGCCTTTGAGGGTGGTGGGGAAAGCTTTGCAAAAGATTGCGTCTTGGGATGTGTACAAGGCGACATGGGTGATGTAGACTTTAAGGTGCTCGTCAGGGTCGGTTTTGCCAGTATAGCGATCCAGGGT
>Ga0214544_1004352_pt1 | contig 28517 bp, 12 predicted proteins | sample CNSS3metaG_FD_160074 | JGI IMG/M metagenome (GOLD analysis project Ga0214544, IMG submission 160074) | Root nodule microbial communities from cowpea collected in UCLA plant growth center, Los Angeles, California, USA - CNSS3 | ecosystem: Host-associated > Plants > Roots > Nodule | place: USA...
GTAAATAACTATTAAATATGATAAATAATACGGGTGGCAATTAGGGTCTGGCCTGTTGGGCCGGCCCGCAGGCTCGCAGAAAAAACATGGGGCGAGCTAGGGTAGTGAGCCTACAGGCCCGCATAGGCCCAGCCTGCGGCCCACGCGGCCAAGCCCGCAAGTTCGCATAAAATTAAAAAAAAAAAACTTGCACTTGTGTATATTAATTACTTCTTTTATGAACTCCTGCATTAACATTTCAAATTCTTGTATACCTGCAAAAGACAAGTATTATGTAATTTTTAATGTGCTAAAATTTAAAGAATACATTGTGTATGTCATAGTATGAATATGATGAAAATGTTGAATTATCAATTTATCATCTTATTCCCCAAAGTCTTGACTTAATTTTGTGAACTTCTTAAAGTTTCTCAATTTTTAAACATTGAAAGTTTTATCATAAAAATAAAAAAAAAAAGTGGGTCGTCTCGCGGCCCCGCGGGCCAAGGAGTATGCGGGACAGACCAGTATTTTCAGCCTGCATAAAGTGTGCGGGACGGGACAGGCTAGCCCGCGTTGTGCGGGCCTTATGCGGACCGGGCCTAAATGGGCCGGGCTGGGCCGTATTGTCACCCCTAATAAATAATTTATGCCTATAATATAATTAAGAACTTATTTATTATCAGTATACTTTTCACATGAAGTAATATTTATTCAACTTAATTTATGATTCTATAATGAATTAAATTCATGTCTTATATTATAATAAAAAATATATTTTATGAAGATATATTTAATATTTGGTTAAAATATCTTTTTAGTCCCAATTTTCGTTAAGTTTTTTCAAATAAGTCCTAATTTTGGTTTTATGTATAAATACGTCCAAATTTTTGTCAATTTTGTTCAATTGGGTCCTTTTTTGCTAATATTGTTTAATCATTAACGGCCATGAACAATGACTATCACGTGTCATTTTGTGGTTTTTTAATTTTAATTTTAATTTTAATTTATTTTTAATTTTTTTAAATGTACACGTGTCAAACCAGTAGTGTGTCACGTGTCACTTCATGGTTTTTTGAATTTTTTGTAATTTCTTTTGAATTTTTTTAAATGTCCACGTGTCAACTCAGTAGCGTGTCACGTGTCAAAGTCAATGTTCTATATTCAATTTGGTCCCTATATTTGTTATTTTTTTTCAATTTAGTCTGAATTTTTGTTAACATTAACCAATTTGGTCCCTCTCCAAATTGAAACCAAATTTAATTTTTATATTAAAATTCACATTTTTTATTAAATATCTTTATATAATATATTAAAATTCACATTATTATAACTTTGATATAAAAATTAAATTTGATCACTGATAACAAACTTTAAACATTTAATACACTTCTATGTAGCTATAATATATTAGGTGGTAAGAAGTTGACTTTTACTACAATTATTTTAAAATTCATATCCATTATGATTTATTCATATTTTAAATTTATTCACATTAAAAATACATATTTTTATTTTTCTACCTTTTAAATATATAATCTAAAATGTAAATATTAGTATTTTCATTTCCTTCCGTCTTCTCTTAGAAGAAAAAGTAAAATTCAAAAGATGTTTTTTTATGATTCAATGTACAAAAGAAATTGGTAGGTAGATGTTCTAATACTCTATAAGAAAAAATTTAAGTATTTTTTAATTAATTTTTTTAATTGTATTTGTTAGTTATGAAATATAATTAAAACAATTAGGTTTTCTTCCTCGTCCTCTTTTATTTCTTTTTTTTATTCATCCTCCTCTCCTCATTATCCTCATCACCCTTCATTATAGTCGTCACAACCATGTACATCTACACCACCTTTGTCACCTCTTCCTCTTTCTCATCGTTCCTTCTCTATTCTTTTTCCTCCTTCTCCTTCTCTTCCAACTTTGATTGTCATTGTTGTCGTGGCCTCCAATGTTACTTCGTCATTGCATTGTTGTTGTGTTGCTACGCTGCCAGTGCCATCGGCTCTGGCTTTTCCTCCTTTTCTTTTTTTCTTCTTTTCATCCTTTTCTACTTAATTTGTAAAAAAATCTCATTAAATTTGACAGAAAATGTGTCGCTCATTTTACCAATGAAAAAATTTCTCGATAATTAGAATTATGTTGGGAATCCAAGTGTGAGTCTAAGTTCCACATGGAGTAAAAATGAGAAATTTGAACACTATATAAGGATAAAGACCCATAAACCCATCATCTTAAAGTTTTAGGTTAAGAGTGGTGTCAATCCCTTATGTGTGGGTTGGGGTGTTGTATCTTCCTAGTGATCTTCTCTCAAAAGACCCAACAGTGGTATTAGAGCTGAAGGTTTGTGGGTCAGGTAAGGGAACTCACACTTGAGGGGATATTGTTGGAAATCCAAGTGAGTCTAAGTTCCACATTAAGTAAAAATGTACAATCATGCATATATTTTAAGTCATTTTCATTTTCATTTGGTTTCACATTAAGTAAAAATGTAAAATCATGCATATATTTTAAGTCATTTTCATTTGGTTTCTTATTATTGTTACGTATAAACATGTATTTTTTCTCTTCAAAAACAAACTATTTGTACTAACGATTTTAATAAACAATATTGGAAACATTATGATAATATTAGTTAGTAATATAAAATTACTCAAGTTATATATATATATATATATATATATATATATATATATATATATATATATATATATATATGTGTGTGTGTGTGTGTGAGAGAGAGAGAGATACAAAATAGGATAGCATAAACATATGTACATTAAGTCTGTATCACAAATTATTGTGCTTTGGAAGAAATGTGGCTAAAGTAAAAATAAATAAAATAAGAGGAAAGTTTGGAGAGGAAAAAGAAAAAGCTAAAGATATTGAAAAGGGAAGGCAATGATAAATAGAATAAAAAGAAAACAAATGTACATATCTTACACTTAAATAATTCAATTAATTTTAGCATTGTATTGAGTATAACTAAATTGAGTTCTATTAGATAAGATTTTATATTTGAGAGGGAGAAGAGAGCTATGTTCAATTTTCATATATCAAAACTCTTACATAGAAAAAAAAAAATTCATATCAATATATAAGTAAAACAGGGATTTTTCATACCATAAATCTATTGAATTACCATAAATTTATATTGTAACTGTTCTATCTTATATATGAATGATATGTATAAATAAAGTTATTTCTAAAATGATTTGTCATAGTATAGTGTATATATATTTGAATATGAAAAAAAGAAGAAGAAATCTTTAATGAAAAATCTAAATAGTGAGATACATTTTGTATAGTAATATGTTTGGGTCATTCTTTTCGCTCTTCCATTTATTACAAATTCTTCATTATTAGCTTTCTATAAATTCCTTGAAAAAAAATTACATAAAGTGTTCTTGCAGGAACAATAATAGATTGTTATGGGACTCGACTTTATCTTACCACAAACCTTGAGCTTCTCAGATGGATATTCTATGTCCTATTGATTATGCTTCGCCACTTGATATTGAATGAGACACTTGATGGTTACCTACTAAAAGGACTCCAATGATAAAGTTAGTCCAAGCTCTTCTAGTCAAATCTCATATTATGCACTAATGAAATACACACCTTTAATTGCTGGGATTCACTCTTATTTATAGAAGATTAATCCTTTCTTGCTTGGTTTAGGTTGTGGGATGGGCCTTGATTATTTCTTTAATGGTTTAGTCCTTTATTGGGCCCATATCGGCTCAATTAGGCTCAGGCTACAGATTCAACACTATGCCCTAATGTTTTAACTATTTTCTCAAGTTAGGTTGGGTGGCGTTACTGGCTACGAGAAGGTCGTGTAGTTAGCGAACATGACTGTTGCATAGACGTTGTTTCATCATGTAGTATTCTTTCAAGTTTGATGAGTATTTAGTAGTTTAGCGATCTTTAGGGTTAGAACTTTCCTAAGTTAGTGCTTCAATTTGAATATTGTTAATATAGCGGCCAATCCTTGGTTCATAGCGGCCAATCCGACCACTATGGTACATCAACCCCTCAACCTTTAGTAGGATTTGTCATGCTAAGGGCTTTTTGTAAGCGTTTCAGTTTTTGCAAAGAAAAATCCTCTTCTTTGGTCTACATCCCTATGGTATGGTAGCCCCTCAGCCTCTAGGAGCTGAAGCGACACAAAGGTTATGACGGAGATGGGACAGGGAGGCCAGAGGTCGTGTAAGGAGAGGCTAAAAAGACATCGCATTTAAGATGATGTTTTTTGAATGCATTGCGCATAATGATTATGGCTTTTGGGCAGGAAAGTCTGGAGATGGAATTCAACGCTATAAATAAGATATGAGGGCATATTTGTAGATTCACTTTTCATTTGTACGATTTGATAAAGTTTGTATTATGTCTCCGTCAAGCTTTTTTGCGTCGACATATTACCAATGTCTCGTCATCTTCTTGTTAAGGTATGTCTGATAGCGATTCTATCTTGGGTACGGGTAGTGGGGATAATGATTTGATGAGTGAGTCAAGTGGTTCTGTATCTAATGAGAGAGGGATGTGTATGGATGTTGTCTCGGACGTGAGGGAGGATCCGACTGAAGAGGTGGCTAAGAGTAGTTTATCGACCAAGGTTGGGTATGGTTAGTTGACCTCAGATGTGAGAAACCAGTATTTGTTATTTAGATGGTCCTGGTTATTGAAGTCAAGGTTAAGATGCGTTCGTGTGTTTGAGAGAGATGCATCCCTAAAGATATTGTCTTTAGAGCGAGTTAGTGCTGTTGACTGTGTGTGTCACGAGCAGGAGCAGGCTGGGGAAGGATTCTTCTATATGTACATGTGCCAGTTTTTGCAATTGCATGTTCGACTGCCTTTTGATGACTTTAGTATGAGGGTACTGCGTCTTCTCAACGTTGCGCCAACTCAACTACACCCCAATACTTGGGGGTACCTACAAGCGTTTAGACTCTTATGTCTATCGTTGTATCTTCGTCTATCTCTAAAGTGCTTTCTCTATTTTTATGATACTCGGCCAAAAAATCTGATCACCTGGCTATCTCTAGTTAGTCGATCGGGCATAAGCATTCTGAATGCTTTTTCGTCGTCATTCAAGCATTTTAAGGATGGCTTCTTCAAGATAGTTGTAAAGCAGTCGGGCCGTTCAGTATTTTATAATGAGGATGGGAGTACAAAGTTTCCCTTTAGCTAGACAAATAACCCACGACGTTACAAGGGGATGAGGAAGGAGGAGTTATCGACGAACGATAGGTGGATAGTAAGTTATGGGGAGATTTAGTGATATTACATACTAAGGGTCTAGTTAGGGTTTTTTTATTAGTGCACCCTCTCATTGATCTGGAAGGTATCATGTTTATTTTTTCTTTGTTTTCTTTAGAGTAAGAATGATGACAAATTGTGTGCTTGTGATGTAGGTCACATGGTTCAACTGGGAAAGAAGAATTTAAGTTTATTCAAGAGCTTGAAGAAAGAGCTAGCGGAAAAGTCCAAGAATTTTGGGGATACTGAAGTTCCCAACATGTAGGAGCCTTTGGTAGAGGTTCAAGTACATGGTGGCACCAAGAGGAAAGCGACAATCCCTGTCAGAAAGGGGTTGGGAAGGATATTAAGAGAGTTAGGGTCGAGCTTTTGAGGCTGTGGTCATCTTCTAGGATCAAGAGGCTAGAGCTTGGACTTTCAGAGTTGTCAGAAACCACCGTTCGCTAGGATATTGAGATTAGTTTGGATGAGGTCATGGTATCTTCTTTGGATAACATGGAGCTTAATGCTTTAGTGAGAGCAATGGTGGAATTCAACAATAAGACCTTAATCTTGGGTCGAAGGGTGGGAACCATGTTGCAAAAGGAACTAAAAGAGAGAGGGAAGGCCAAAGTGGAACAGGTTAGGGAGGAGCTGAAGGCGTTGCAGGCTAAGTATGAAGAAGAAAAGACAGCTTGGGACAAGGAGAGGGAGGAGCTGGTTTTCGAGAAGAAACGCCTCGGTTCGTGGAAGGTGAGGTGCATGGATTCGGAGAAGAATATGAAGGAGAAGATAAAAGACCTGGAGGTTGATAATGACAATTTGAAGGAGAAGTATAAGGGAATAGAGGTTGAACTCTAGGACTTGAAGATATACATAGTCCAAAAGCACATAAATGGTTTTAACAAGGGATTGAGGCAAGTGACCTTTTTTTAAAACACTAAAATCCACCTTTAACTATAACTAATTAATTGTTATTGGTGGTAATAGTCAGAACTCGACTTTTCAAAAGAAAAGAAGGAGTTTTGATGTCTATCTTTATAAATATTTGTAATAAATGAATGTTTAGTTAGATTAATCTTTCCGGATTTTTTTGAATTTTTTTTTCTTCCTTCTCTTTTTTTACTATTAAACTTTATTCAAAATTTTAGTAGATTAATATTTTTATTCTATGTTTAATATTGTTGTATCATTACCTGTCACATTTATTTTAAAATGTTTTTAATATTTTTAGACTTACATTATTTTATTAGGCTTAAGTACCGTTTGGTCCTCAATTTCGTAGTGTTTGTTGTGGATGATCCTCATTTTGACAAAATGTTTAAAATGGTCCTCATTTTCGCATTTCGTGTTTTATTTGGTCATTTTCTGTAATGTCGTTTAAATCATTAATGGAACATTGTACACGTGACACGGTTTGTATTAGGGTGTGTTACGTGTACTGTACATATGACTAATTAGATATTAGGGTGTGTTACGTGTTCGTAGATGGATCTCCTGAAGCAGATTGGTATGAAGTCCTCAACATTGACATAGATGAAATTCATTGCTGCAATAACATGACAGCAAGGGATAGCAGTCAGAAGCCATTTCCTACAGCTGCAATGTTGAGCATCCACATTCACTGTATACTTATCTCCAACCATATGTATAATACACGTAACACACCTAATACAAACCGTGTCACTTGTACAATGCTTCGTTAATGATTTAAATGGCGTTACAAGAAAGGACCAAATAAAACACGAATTGCGAAAATGATGATCATTTTAAACATTTCGTAGAAATGATGACCATTTTAAACATTCTGTCAAAATGAAGATCATCCACAACAAACACTACGAAAATGAGGGTAAAAAGGATATTTAAGCCATTTTATTAACTTGATACATCTAGTGTTTACTTTTTCTCATTTAATTAAGGATGTTAAATTTTAAACTTTAAGTTATAGAATATATTTAATTAAAAAATAAAGTTTAAACAAATTTTAATATCATGTACAGTAAATCATGTGACAATATATTTGAGACTTGCCATTTTAAAAAAAATATAAATAAATAACATATACAACTACTATTAATGTTATTCTATGTTTTAATATTACGTTTGGGCAGGTGTTTTCTTTTTTTTTCAATTTGTTCTAACCATTTTAACAAACAATATTGGAAAGATTATGATAATATTAGCTATTATGTCATTTTTATTTAGTTTTTCATTATTGTTATGTTTGGCAGGTATTTCTTCTTTTCAAAGATTTGTTCTAACGATTTTAATAAACAATATCGGAAAGATTATAATAATATTAGTTATTATTTTTAATAATATATAACATATTTTAGTATATACAACTATTACGTGTGTCAGTAGTGACATATTCAACTACCGATTAAATTTCGTAAATATCTTTCTTTTCTGAACATAACTATTACCGAGAAAAATGGGATTGGAACACTCAATGATTCGTTCACCGACATCGTTGTTATTGGCTCTCACGGTCCAAAAGAGTATTGCTAAAAGAAAGAAGGTTCTATTCCCTATATTTTAGAACGTGCGTAATGAATGAGGGTTTTATTGGATAACCTGATCTTCAATAGAATTATCCAAAAGACTTTGTTTTTTTTCTTTTTTTCATTATCTTATCTTTTCTTGTTTATACTTTTTGGTTTATTTTTAATATGTTGAAATTATTACGTGTCACATTTATTATCAAATGCTTTTAATATTTTAGACTTACACTATTTTATTAACTTGATACACCTTCCCATTTTAAACATTCAGCTATGTAAAATATATTCAATTATAAAATAGAGTTTAAACAAATTTTAATATTATTTATAATAAATCATGTGACAATATATTTGAGACTTGCCATTTCATAAAAAATATAAATAAATAATATATACAACTATATTAATGTTATTTTACATTTTAAGTACACTCATGCACACATTTTAAGTCAATTATATTTGTTTTTTCAGTATTGTTATGTTTGGACATGTACTTTTTCTTTTCAAAATCAGACAATTTGTTATGATTTTAATAAACTATATTGGAAAGATTGTGATAATATTAATTATTATTTTTAATAATAAATAATATATTCTAGTCTATTCTAGTAATATAAAACTATTCAAATTATATATATATATATATATATATATATATATATATATATATATATGATACAAAATAAGGTAGCATAAACATATGTATATAAAGTCTGTATTACAAATTGTGTTTTGAAAGAAATGGAACGTTTGGAGAGAAAAAAAAAAACTACACATGAAAAGGACAGGTAAGGAGAAATATAATAAAAGATGAGAAAAAAATTAAAGCAAACCTACATATCTATTAGATAAGATTTTATATTTGAGATGGAAAATAGATTTTATATTTTAAAAGTCGGAACTTGAGTTTTGTTTATAATATTTTAAGTTTAACTTTACTTCTTTTTTCTCATTCTATATGTCAATACATTTTCTCATGTTTTCTTTTAAGTTATTGATATCTACATACATTCATATTTATAAATTATAATATCACTTTCATGTGATTTTTATTTTGTACAGGATAATATTTTATAATATGTTTATTTTTTATTTTAAATTTGTACATAAATCTTACATTTTGTAGTCGTCATATTTCCTTTACTTGCATAATTATTATTTTTTAGTTTTTATTTGTGGTTTGATCTTATTTTTATTTGTACATATCATATATCATGGGAAAACATACTATTATTATTGTTATTTTTATTTATTTATATTATTTATATTATTATTATTTTTGATATTATTATTACTATTATTAGTAGTATTTTTAGTATAATTTATTATTATTATTATCTTAAAAAAAACTAATATTAAAATAACATTATTTATTTTTAATTAATTTACTTATAAAAAATATTCAGTTATTTAATTATTTATATTATCAATTTTTTATTTAAATATTATTATTTTAATTATATATAATTATAAAATTTAAATTTAATTATTTAAATAAATTATTCATTCAAAAATAATAATAATTATATTAATTTTCTTAAAACTAATATAAAAAAAATAAACAAACGTGAGCATGAATCTCAAAGCACTTCACATAGAAAGAAGAGAACAAATATTAGCGCTATAAAAACTATTTTGACATGTATACATTTTGTTTAATTCGGCAGTGGACATAAATATCATTACAAATTAAAGGCCTAAATATATTTTCTTTATTATTATTTAGGAAAATGGAATTGAAAATCGGAACTTGAATTTCCTTGAAAGAAAAGAGATTCGATCACTTGTTCTCATGTCCGTGTAATTTTTCAAAAAATTTGTTTTGTTTTATTGCTTTTTTTCTCTTACTTCTCTTCTTTTACAGTTAAACTTTGTAAAATTTTAGTGGATTAATATTTTTGTATTTTAGTTTTAATATTGTTATATTATTACCGTGTCACATTCATTATCAGAGGCTTTTTAATATTTTAGACTTACACTATTTTATTAATTTGATACATGTAGTTCTTACCTTTTCCCATTCAATTATGATGTCAAATTTTAAACTTTCAGTTATATAATATATATTTAATTAAAAAATAAAGTTTAAACAAATTTTAATATAATGTACCGTGTAAATCATGGGATAATATATTTGATTGCCATTTCACAAAAAAATATAAATAAATAATGTATACAACGACTATTAATGTTATTCACACTCTGATACACATTTTCATTATTGATATGTTTGAGCAAGTATTTTTTATTTTCAAAACACACAATTTGCTCTAACGATTCTAATAAACTATATCGGAAAGATTATGATAATAAAAGTTTTCATTTTAAATACTAAATAATATATTCTAGTAATATAAAACTATTCAAGTTATATATATATATATATGATATAAAATAGCATAAACATATGTACATTAAATCTGTATTACAAATTATATTTTGGAAGAAATGGGGACCAAAATAATAAAAAATGAAGAGAAAAGTTTGAAGATAAATAAAAAACTAAAGATATTGAAAGGAAAGGCAAGGAGAATTAGAATAAAAAATTAGAAAAAAAATTAAATCAAACTGAGTTCTATTCGATAAGATTTTATATTTGAGATGGAGAAGAGAGTCTATGTTCAATTTTCAGATATCAACGATAAACACAAAAAAAAAATTATAATATATATATATATATATATATATATATATATATATATATAATTAAAAACTTATTTATTATTGTTATACTGTTCACTTCTTAAGCTTCATATCTTTTATTCAACTTAATTTATGATTATCTAATGAAATAAACTCATGTTTCATATTATAATAAATGTATATATTTTATATGAAGATGTATTTAATGTTTCATTAAATGCTACTTAATATAATAAATTTCATTTAGTTTAAACATTTAATACACCATAAACATTGAATATACTTTCATGTAACCTTAACATATTATTTGTGAGTGGACTTTTACCACAATTATTTTAAAAGTCGTATCCATTATAATTTATTAATGATATAAATTTATTTACATTAAATAATTTATTTTTATATATCTACTTTTAAAATATATATTAAAAAATATAAATATTGGTATTCTCAACTTTTTTAAAAGAAAAACATTTCTCTCCAAAAGAAATTTGATGGTTCACTCTTCAAAACCAATCGGTAGAATGTCTCAACTTCCTGAGAAAAGTTCTAAATACCTTTTCAATTTAATCTCTTATAACTTTATTTGTTAGTAAACAACTATGAGATATAATTAACATAATGCAAAGTAGAGATTTTATGGAAAGATCTATAGTTAGGGAAATAAAATATGTAAACTTCTCTTATAACTTAATATTTTTTACGTATAGATCATATGACTAACAATAGCATACATATATGTTTTAGTATCATAATATATAATATTAAAGTAATACATAATTGATTCAATTACTTTCAATAGGAATAAAAACCTACAAATTGATTATTCGTTAGGTTAAATATAAAATTGCATTTTTCTAGTTTTGATATAATATGTAAATTTGTTTATAATTATATATTAGTATTACTTTCTTGAAACCAGGGAAATCAAATTCTTGAAAGTTTAAAGTTTAGAAAAGAAAAAGAAAATAATCTCTTAATATCAAGATTTGAACTTAAAGAGGTGAGAAGATCAACAATAATGTCAAGTATTTAACTTATATTTATAGAAGGAAATGTATATTTGAGAGAAACTTTATAGTTACACTTTTAGTATATATTCTTTACTTTTTTTTTTCATCATTTTACTTTCTACATACAATTATTGTTGTAGTTTCACGTAACAGAAATTCATTCTGAAGTATATTTCTTTTCCTCATTAAAATACAAATTTGTTTCATAAAAGATAGTTGGATAGTTTGAATCCAATAGATAAAAGTTCCATAAATAAGAAGTTAAAGGCATGAAGAAAGAATGAGAAATGTTTAATAAAGAAAACCAAAATACCATAATTTGTAGTAATCTCTTATATCATTTTCTCACTTTTCCTTCTCCTAAGAATCCTCCACACCGTTAGCTCATCAGCTGTCTAAATCTGACCCGTTCATTTCTCCACTCTCTCTATTCCTCCTTCTGCTTCAACCAAAAGGTCACCTTGGAAGCTTCATTATGATGATCACGTTTCAAAATTCACTTTCCTCAAATGTGCAACCACATGTCGCCACGTCAGCATGGTGATCTTCGAACAGCACCGCATGGTGTTCTCACCAGCAGCTGATCATTTATGGACCAAATAAAGACAGAAGACAGAAAATTCGCCCTCTCTTTCTCTCTCTAAAACAAAAACTATACCGAAGGAGCTTGGGCTGGGGAAGTTTCATGGACTGACTGCAGCTCAGTTTAATCTGCAAATCCCATTTCAGGTTTGCCTCACTTTTCACCTTTGTGGCTGAAAGATTCAATTTTGTTATCCAGTGTTGGAGTCCTCACCATGGATTTGATTTTTCTACCCATTTTGAAACCCTAGGATCTGATCTGAATTAGGATATAAAGTTTGTATTTTTGTTTCTCTGTAGCCCTTTTTATGTTCTTTTCGTCCGTTCAAGGTGGTCGTTTTGCATGTGTTTTTTGTCGTTAGTTTTGTGCTTTTTTTTTTCAAATCTGAATGATAACTGGTAAAAAGTTTTATGGTTCTATTTTTTTTTTCCTGGTTACTGACTCCAAATTTTATTGCATTTTGTTACAGGAACTGTGTTGTTTTTCCCTGTGTTATCTCCAAGGGTTGCATGGTTGATCTTTTGTACTTATTTTATCTATTCTAGCATTTCGTTGTTTTTTCTGTACACTGAGATTGTTGGGTGCTGAACATATTTGGGAAGGTTGGTTGTAGACGATAGATTGTTTGTACTGCTTTACATTTGTGCCAATGGAACACCATTTTGGTCAAGACGCTGCACCTGCATCTGGGTCCTTTGATAAGACTAGGGTTTTGAACGTGAAGCCATTAAGAACACTTGTTCCTGTGTTCCCTTCACCTAATCCTGCTTCATCTTCAGCTCCACAAGGGGGTGCCCCGTTTGTCTGTGTTTCTCCTACTGGTCCTTTCCCTTCTGGGGTTGCACCCTTCTATCCATTCTTCATCTCCCCGGAGTCCCAGAGGCTCTCAGAGCAGAATGCACAAACCCACACTGGTCAGCGTGTGCCTGCTACTCCTGCTGCTCCGATATCGACGGCAGTTCCGATTAATTCATTCCGGACGCCAAGTGGAGCTACTAATGGTGATGTGGGCTCATCGAGAAGGAGTACCCGAAGTCGGGGGCAGGTCGCACAGGAAGATGGCTACGGTAATGCTGTGGTAGAGGAAGTTGAGGCAGATGCAACAACTGTGACTAAAAGATCAAAGCGCAAGTTGCAGAAGATAAAGGGACCGCAGAGTGTTGGTTCTGGGGATGTTGATCCAGATGCAGTGGCTGCTGATATTCTCAAGTCACTTAACCCATTGGTTTTCGATGTACTAAATCAACCGGAAGGTAGCAGGGAATCAGTTGCATATACACTCATGGTATATGAAGTAATGCGAAGGAAGCTTGGACAAATTGAGGATTCAAATAGGGCTGCCAACGCCGGAGCAAAACGACCTGATTTGAAGGCAGGTGCAATTATGATGAATAAAGGGATTCGGACCAACAGCAAGAAACATATTGGACCTGTGTCTGGTGTTGAGATTGGAGATATTTTCTATTTCAGATTTGAATTATGCTTAGTGGGTCTGCATTCACCTTCTATGGCTGGAATTGATTACATCGGTACCAAAACCAGTCAAGAGGAAGAGCCCTTAGCTGTAAGTATTGTCTCATCTGGAGGGTATGAAGATAATGTGGAGGATGGGGATGTGCTGATTTACAGTGGCCAAGGTGGGGTTAACCGTGACAAGGGAGCAAGTGATCAAAAGCTTGAAAGGGGTAATCTTGCTTTGGATAACAGTGCTCATAGAGGTAACGAAGTGAGGGTAATTAGGGGTTTGAAGGATATGTATCATCCAACGGGGAAGGTATATGTATATGATGGCCTTTACAAGATTCAAGATTCCTGGGTGGACAAAGCAAAATCTGGTTTCAATGTTTTCAAGTATAAATTAGGCAGGTTGCCTGGACAGCCTCCAGCATATATGATTTGGAAATCCATTCAACAATGGACTGAGAAATCTGTTTCAAGAGCTGGGGTTATATTGCCTGATCTTACTTCTGGGGCTGAAAAAGTACCTGTTTGTCTTGTGAATGATGTTGATACCGAGAAGGGCCCTGCATATTTCACTTACCTCCCAAATCTTAAGAATTTGAGGCCAACTGCTCCGCTGGAATCCACTATTGGATGTTCTTGTGTTGGTGGATGTCAACCTAACAATCCTAACTGTCCTTGTGTTCAAAAGAATGGTGGCTATCTACCATATTCTTCAGCTTCATTAATTGCAGACCTAAAATCTGTTATATATGAGTGTGGTCCTTCTTGTCAATGTCCTTCTAATTGCCGAAACCGGGTTTCTCAAGGTGGCTTGAAGTTTCGTTTGGAAGTTTATAAAACCAAGAATAAAGGATGGGCTCTTAGATCATGGGATGCTATTCGAGCAGGATCTTTCATATGTGAGTATGCTGGGGAAGTCATAGACAGTGCCAGAGTGGAGGAGGAGCTTGGTGGTGACAATCTTGATGATTACATTTTTGATTCTACTCGCATTTATCAGCAACTGGAAGTTTTTTCAGGTGACACTGAAGCTCCAAAAATCCCATCTCCCCTATATATATCAGCAATAAATGAAGGGAATGTTGCCCGGTTTATGAATCACAGCTGCTCTCCAAATGTATTATGGCGTCCAGTCATACATGAAAACAAGAATTTCTCAGATCTCCACATTGCTTTCTATGCAATTAGACATATCCCTCCTATGATGGAGTTAACTTATGATTATGGGACTGTTCTTCCTCTCAAAGCAGGTCATAGGAAAAAGAAATGCTTATGTGAATCTGTGAAATGCAGGGGTTACTTTTGTTAATTATTTGTCCGATGAGTTTTGGACGATGAGGGAGGCCTCTGAATGAATGTACTGAAGGATAAGGTTAGTCTACAACTTTTCAAATCACTTTGTTATAAACTAAATAATTTTTCTTCTTACTTTGTCCTTCCCTTTGTCTCTATCTCGCACTTTTGGGGATCAGTGATTAAGCTTTGGTATTGGTGATTTATTAAATTTTGACATCAGGAAGTTTGTGACCTCAACTTTTCTAATTTCTAGCCCCTCTGCATTTCTAATTGTAATATTGAAACAAAAGACTAGGTGTTTAGTAGATTTATAGAATTTTGAGATAAATGCACGGTTATTATTAAAAGGGTTAAATAAGTTTTTGGTACTTACAAAAATGGTCTATATTGAAATTGACACCTCTAATTTTTTTTTAGTGTTTTTGATATCCAACATTTCATAAGTATGCAAAGGTCTTAACAGGAATTTTATTACTCTTGAATTAACTGTGTTTACATGCAATCATCTAGTAAGATATTTGAAAGAATGTTGGCCTGTGACGTTAATTTAAAAGTAACAGAATAAATATCAGGACCAAATTCACATATTTATTGAAGAGTATCAAAATCACTGGGTTTTTTGGAGGTACCAAAAGCTTAGTTTACCCATATTTAAAATATTTTGCTGTTGCATGCATGACTATGCTTGTCCAGTTTTTGTTTTTAAACTAATTATATTGTTATTCCTGTGTTTTACTATCATTGAAATATCTTTTCCTTCTTTATTGTGTCATCCCTGAATCCTGATGCCACTTGATTATTTTCAATGAAAGAAAAGGTGTAAATCTTTTCCCTACCAAAACATACAGGGAAATATAGTAAAGGGTCTTGTAAAATGGTTATAATATATTTTCAAAGGATGATTTTCCTGCAAGTTTACTTTGACTTGAATTTGGTAGCAATACAAATCCTTTTTCAATTCCAGATTGCTGAATCCAGGTTTAGAAGCTGTGCTACCATGTTCATGAATTCATTTTTCCTTAAGCAAAAGTTGTTGAAAGATGCATGATTGTTTTTATGACTATCATGTATACTTGAAATCCTATATTTGACCATCCCTTGACAATGATGAATCAATTATTACTTATTGATTAAAGGACTAATCCACAATGCATTTGTTCTCTAAGCTAAAAAGTGTTTCTTACATTCTTAACCAATATTTAACTTGTCCTTTCAGGTGTATAATTTCTGTCATTGTGGCGTAGAAATAGCATAAAGGTAGAACGTGGTTTATGCCATTACTTCTTGTTTCTCAGCTCTAGCTGTAAAACCAGACAGCAGGATGGAACTCCGTAGAAAGATGTTAGCAGACAAACTTTTCTTTTTGGCAAACCTTGTAAATTGGCACTTGAAAGATCAAGTTGTCTATTTACTGATGTGGTAAGTTAAGTTGTAAAAGTCAACTGTAAGACACATTTTGTGTAGATTGTTTCTTTTTTCTGGTGTTAGATACTTTTTTTTTCTCATGGGATGGATTTTGAGTAGGGCTGTTAAGTAGTCCACATATTGAACTAGATCTGTAGAATTGGATATTTAAGTATGTTACCATCATTTCCAAAAAATCATCCTAATTTTCTATTATTTTGCGTTTTTGTTGCCTGTGGATGATCCAATCCTACAAATATTCGTTAGGTTAAACTTGCTACTATAGCTCTTGTTTGATGGTTCTAAAACTTTACTCTTTTTGATGTTGGAAATGAAACTACAGAAAAAGGACATTTGAATGCTTAGTAGAAATCTAAATTTAAAAGGGCATGCATCCCTATAATATAAGGTCTTATTTTGAGATGTTATATTAATTTTTGGTGAGTCTTATCACATATGGTAGAGAATCTCGTTAAATAAAATTTTGTTGTTCTCAATTTAATTTTTATTCGATTTTTGAAGATTTTGTGAAAAGATCCTATAAATCAAGTAATATTATTTGTGGAAAAAATGTTTTCTTATTTGATTTAATTTTAAAAAATATTTCCGAGAAATAATGTTTCTGGGAATGATATTTTGTGCAGTGCATATAATCATTTACACGTATGTAGAGTGAAACTATTCTATTTTTTGTTCAGTTAAAATGAAAATTTTACTTCATAAAACGTATGCTTATTTTCATTAAATTATTTATTATGATTAAGAATGAAAGATTTCAGTAAAGGTTATATATCGCTCTTTAATTTTCAAGAAATAATATACATAGTTTTGGGAATATTTCGTACCACTTGAATGAATTTTTATTATTTTTTAAAATCGTAATTTTCAGGAACGTAGCCAGATCACGATTTTCTTGCATGATTTCTTTTTTCTTGTTATAAGGAGAATGTTCATTAGTATCCTTTCTTTTTCTCTTCAGTAGAACCTATTTTTTTAGAAAGAAAAATGGTCATTTTATTTTATACGAAAAAAGTTGCATGAAATTTCCATTAGTTTTAGAATTCTTTGAATTTGATGTTCTGAAAAGCTATTTTAGGATATGATATTTGTTCCGGTAAAAAGTTGACTCTCTTAACTAAAAAACAAATATAGAGAGTGAGCAATCTAGTTCAAAGTAAAAGTTAATAATCCTTCAACTTAGAAAATCCAAGTTTCTAAGGAGTTGTATTTTTATTTATAACCTTTAAGGTTTTACATCATACATCTCTAAGTCCACAAATATAATAGCTACTACAAAATATAATAATTATAAGATACTATAACTTTAAATCTTAAGAATATGTTAATAAAATAAAAACCCCCTAAGAAATATTTAAACTATTTAGTACAAACTTTCAAAATGATTTATGATAATTTAAATTGAATTATAAGTGGGTGGTCATGCCAGAAATTAAAAGAAATGAAATTTTCTTTTAACTCACACAATCTCAGTATTTAGAGGTGTCAATTTGGATCAGCTCACACAGCTGGATCCTGACCCATGTGAGCTAGGGCAAAAAAAGTTCACATTGAAAAAAAGTTTCCATAAAAAAAGTTCACATGACCAAAAACTCCACTTAAGCCCTATAGGTAAAGGCCAACCCATGAGCTTTCATCTTCAACATGAAAAATATATTATTTTTTAAAATATATTCTTAAATTTTTCGGCGACCTAGACGTGCCCGATGAGCCGGATTCGCCAAACGAGCCCAACAACCCGGACGGATCGGGTGAGGTTGACGACTCGGACAGGCCCGATGACAAAGACAATACCGACGACCCGGACAGACTCGATGACCTGGACGAGTCCCACGACCCGGACGGGCCCAACGACCCGGACTGGACCTACAATTTGGATGTGCAAACCAACCTGGACAAGCCCGACGACCGTTTTCGACAACCAGGACGACGTGGATAGGCCCAACGACCATAATGACCTATGCGAGCTCGATGATTAGGACGTAACTGACAACATGAACAGGCCCGACGAGCCCGACTACACAAACGGAACCGACGATCTGGACGGGTCAGACAACCAAAACGATGTGGACGATCTCGACGAAATGAACGGGCACAACGAGCTGGGTGGGCTCGACAAGCTGGACGAGCACGAAGATCCGGATGGGCCCAATGATGCAAACAAGCACGACAAGCCGGAAAAACTCGACGATCAAACGACCCCAACAATGCGGACAAACACGATGACTCAAACGAGCACGACGAACCGAAGAGGCCTGAGGATCTAGACGAGCCCGAAAACCCGAACGAGTTCGAATATCAGGACGAGCCCGATGATTTGGTCGGGCCAAAACGACTCGGACATGAATGACAGCCCGTACGGGCCTAATGACTCGGACAAGCATGACGACCCGAACGAATCCAATGAACCGGATAGGCTTGATGACCAAGACGAGTCCGATGACCTGAATGAGCCTAGTGAACCGGACGAGCCCGATGATCTGGACTGGCCCGACGACCCGGACGGTCCTGACAACCGATACGGGCTCGACGATCTGGACGGGCCTTAAGACCTTGGCGGCCCCGACAACTTAGACGAGCCCGTCCTGACTGTCATGCATGTCTAGGTCATTTTCCCCATCTGGATCGTCGTGATCGTCTGGGACATCGGGGACGTTTTGATCATCGGGCTCGTTTGCATCGTCAGGACCGTTCTGGTCATTAGACCTGTCTAGGTCGTCGGGCTTGTCCGGGGCGTCATTCTTCTCTAGGTTGTTGGGCAGGTTTGGGTCGTCGGTCCCGTTCAGCTCGTGGTGCTTGTCTAGGTAGTTGGGTCCATTCGGATCGTCGCGCCCCTCTGTCTCGTCGGGCTAATCCTGCTCGTTTTGTCCGTCCAGATCGTCAGGCTCGTCCGAGTTGTCGTGCCTGTCTGAATCCCGTTTGGGTCCGTTCGTGTTGTCGAGCTCGTCCGGATCGTTGGGCCCGTTTGGGTCATCGTGTTTGTCCGGGTCATCAGGCTTGTCCGAGTCATCGAGCACGTTTGGGTCTTCGAACTCATCCTGATTGTCGGGCCCATCCTTGTCGTCGGACCCGTTCGGGTCTTCGGACCTATTTAGGTCGTCAAGCCCGTCTAAGGCTTCGGACTTGTCTGGGTGATCTAGCTCGTCGGGTCTGTTTAGGTCTTTGAACCCGTTCAGGTCGCTTGGCCTGATCTTGACTCTGACTTAATGTAGTATTGTTTGGGAGGCTTAACCCACCTTAGCCTTGACCCTAACCCACTAAAGATGAGCTTTGGGAGCTATGGCTTTTTTTTGGCCCTCCTAAAAGTGGGCAAAAGGGGGCTTAATGAAGAGTGGGCCAGGATTGATCCATGGAGCAAGAGCCAAATTGACACCTTTATCAGTATCGACACATTGCCATCTATGATAAGCCTTACCGCACTCGCTTAAGTTTATGGCCAGTGAACTGACTGTTGACTTGAATGTACTGATTGACAACTACTATCGATTCTTGACCGACTTATGTACGATCAACTACTAAACCAAGAAATAACCCAAAAGAGGATCAGTTGGACCATTAGTGGAGGTTTAACAGTAAGTATGATTATATCATGCTTAGGCCAAGATTAGTTTGTGATTACTAACAGGCGCACTAAGCAACCCTATAAATACATGTAGATGTAAAGACCAAAAGGTATGTTGTCTAAATATTCAACTATGCATTTGTCGGATAATCATCGAATACTAACTTAAACATCAAATTATCCTTTACATGTACTCTATTCCACATTGTCAACAGAGAGAGAGAAGACAAATGTGAAGTCATTCGTTTAAAGCATCCAATATCTCTAATCTTATAGGACTATCCTGATCTTACAAGAACAATGATTATTATTATTTGAAGTTTATTATTGTTTATTTCTTTTTGAAAATTGTAATCATGTAAAATAACTAAATACGGGCATTCCCACCAATATAGATTAAAGTTAGTTTGGCTTTCCCCCCTTGAAAGTAGCCAATTCAAGTATTTTCTATATTAGAAATTATTTAAAAATAAAGAAATATTAAAAAAAAAGATATATGTTTAATGAATTTCAGGAAAAAATACGAAGAAAATTGAAAATTAATTATATTACAAATTAATATTAACTATATTGTTCATATAATTTTTTTTTTGTTTTTAACTTATGCCTAAATTAATTTTATTTATAAAAAGGTTATGAACAAATTTATCTAAACCAATACTATTTAACCAGAATTTGAGCTATTAAAAGAGCTAGAGCAGCAACTTTTGTGCAACTTATACCAATTTTTTTTCTCATGACCTCATGGAATTCCACAAGTACATATATTTCATGGGATTCTTTTTTCTTTTTCCTTTCCTTTTTTTTTTACTTCTCTATACAAATAAATGCGTAGAACGAAACTCTATTATGTATTTAGTTTTTGTAATTTTCAATTTCATTAATTACTTCTAAAGTTACTGTGTTTCAATTTTGACTTATAGATTCATAGGTCAATAATAATTTACGGAAATTGATTTTTCCAATGGCTTAGTGCGTATTGATTTTGGATCAGCCCCATGCTATTAAGGAAATATTCTTCTTGCACCCCCATAATTTCATACTATGGCTCTATAAATTTTAAAATTCCAAAGTTACCCTTTAATTTAGGACTCTAAGTTCAGATTATGTAATCTGAAAATATTTTGAATTATATAATTCAAAACACTTAAAATTAGTATTTTTGTATTTTGAAATATATAATCTGAAATATAAAGTTGTATTTTAAAATATGTAATTTGAAATATAAATTTGTATTTTAAATTATACAGGAATACTAACTAAAGAATGTATTTTAAAATATACAATCTAAAATACAAAATAAAAAGTATATTTTAGAGTGTACAAGTTGAATGTTAGCGGCAGGATGACATAGTTCGAAAGAATTTCAACTTTCAATTTATACAATCTCAATTAACTTCCAATCATGTAATCCAAAAGTTATTGTTAATATCCATATTATACAATCTAAAAAGGATAAAGTAGAAATTTAATATTTATAGAAGTACATGACAAAAAAATATGGAGGTACAAAAAGAATTAGCCGCTATTAAAAAGTGGATGATTAAAAATTAGTTTTTGTAAGTGATTTTTGTTTCCATTTTTAATAAAATTGAAAATAATAATGAAACATATTTTTTCTTTATGTACATACAATATTTGTTTTTTCATTTTGAATTTAAGAAAAACAACTCAATATTTCATAAACTTTTTTTGTTTTTGCCAAGGCAAAATATGAGGTTGCACTGCTTGCTAATCACAAAATTAGATTAAACACTGTTTCTTTAGAGAAGATATCAATTTTTTGTGATCTCTCTGTTCTGCATTTGTTTCGTGTTGAATCGCTAGTAGTTTTTTTTTCTTTCTCTGGAAGTCAAGATTTACGACCATTCATCATTTCAGAAAACATTATAATTTTAAAAGTTAAAGAAACAATTAATTATAAACAATATAACTACCAACAATTCAACAACCGAAACAAAATAAAAGAAAAAATTGTTTGTGGAATCCAAAAGCACTTATTCTTTAACACTTTTAGGATTTACAAAAACCAAATTGTTCTTCAATAAACTCAAATTTATCATTGATAAGGCTTTGCAAATATGTCACTTGCAACATACAAGAGTTATGTCTCAAGAAGAAAAAGCTTGATATTGAATTAGTCATCCCGTAAAATATAGGATTGTGAGAGATTACAATTGCAAATAAAGTAACATTAAAAACCAATCAAACTCTTGTAACATTCCTCATTAAATTTGTCAGCACCATCTTCTATGCACGGCTTCTCCTTTTGATTCATAGAAGTGTTAACTTCCTTGCATTCTTCAAGTTTTAAGATCTCTTTCGTATACTTCTTTGTGCATATGAAAATGTACTTATGAATACAATCATCATGGAATGAAAATTATTCCCGTTATTGAACCAGAAAATTGTTCATTGGATGTAGGTTTCACTCAATTGTATCAGATTCTTGTCTCAGAAAACGACAGGTAGGTTATTATTCTGGATATAAATTTCATCATTGTATTTTCACAGTTATATAGTGTTAATTCTAAATTTGAAGTTTTTAGGAAAGTTGTTGTTGACATAAATCATCAAATACTAAGCACAATTGAGTGTTGTGGATTTCGTCATCGTGGAAAGCTTTGCAACATGGTAATGACCTTAACTCATGTATATTTATAAATTTATTATTTTGCCTACTCAAATTACATTCTTGCTTTCAAATTTTGTTAGGCCATTTTGTTTGCTTGCAACACCTTCATGTATAGACAAAGAAAATTGAATGACTTGATCAAGAGAGTTGTGTTTAGTCCTCTGCATACGGTATTATAATTCTTATTGTTTTTTAAATTTATATATTTGATGGATGTTGTTGATGATGGTGTATCAAAATTTAATTGTGATATGTTGAATGCAGATCGTAGTTATAGAAGATAGTAGAAAGGCAAAGGCAAAGAGACGCGTTTGGAACTTAGGGGACTACAACACTTTCTTGACGCGTGGATTGGTTTCAGTACATGATATATTGATAACATATTTTGTAAGAAAGAAGATTTCTAATTTTTTTTATTAAATAGTTATTGTGGATGTTTAATGTCTGTTTTGTTTTTTTTGGAAGGTATTTGCTCCAATAATCCATGAGCAACATTGGTGGTGTTATGCAATCAACTATCGCACACGCCAATTTTTTATCCTTGACTCTCTTGGAAGGACACGACATGGAAGAAAAAGAATAGACAATGCAATCATAAGTTTACTTCTTAAAATAATGGCTGTAGTTGTCAAATTCAACTATTCATTACTAAAATGTATGTTGAAATTTTGTACTGGATTTTTTTAAAGCTCATGGAGATTTTATTTGTTTTGCCTTTAGATGTTCTTGATGGTGATAAACCTAAATTTTAAGTCCTTACCCAAGACCTTCCCCTTCAACACAATTTGTAAGTACCATTTTTTGTTTTACATTTTATCCAATATTACTATATTCATATCATATTGTGATTTAATTTATGTTCACATATTTAGAGATATGATTGTGGCATGATGGTGTTGAGATATATTGAGTTATGGTGAAACAATCTTTGATGAAAAAAACATGCCCGCATACACTTCTGTAATTGCCTTTTATTGAATTTCATTTTTCTCTCATGCTATACACTCGTTATAATTTAAGTTACTTCTTTCCACATAACAGGAACAACTTCAAGCACTCAGGCAACATTACATATGCGATTGGTTTATGGACCCCGAAAATATTCATCGAAATTACTTGCTCCAAGTTTTAGATGTATATAAACGTAAATAGTTTTTGGTTGCAGGAATTGTAAAATATGATTCAAATATGAGATTTGTCGTTCAAGCATTTTACTTTTGATTATATATGTGTTAAGGAGAGAAATATGTTTCCTCCCGTGGTTTCCATAGGTGTCCACATTATTTTGCTACAAAAATTTAGTGGTGGGTTACTTCATTCACACATACATATTGCTTTCCTCCATTTGGACACATATTTCATTACTTTTATGAACTTCATGATCTTCATCAACAGAATTGCCACCCAAATCAAAACTATTATGATGTGTGTGAGCAGGAGAACCATTTTCTTCATAACATGGAAAATATCCCTTAGGTGGTTGTTTGCTCCTCTCCTTCATCTTTGCTTTTTGATTTTGAATTGATTGCTTAAGTTCCTGAATAGTCGCTTCTTGTAAAATTTCACACATAAGTTCCTCCTTCTCTTGTAAAAACCCCCTCCTTCATCTGTCCGTTGAACTTTGCCAAATCCATACCCATATTCATGAAAACCTTGTTGAAGAACAACATGTTTAAGCTCTTCTTTTGACAAACCAACATCAAGCAAAACCTGCCATTATTAATAACATCAACCAATAACTTTAATTAATTCATTGAATAAATTGATGCACTAATAAACACAATAAAATTATAAATTGTAAACAAAGACAAAACTAACTGCTTTTTCTTCAAACTACTACTAACTACGAAATCCCCTATTTTAACATCCATCCAATGCAATATTCGTGGGAATCAGGCCCTTTCTCTTCCAAATCAACAAATGCTTAAAAGCCCATAATTGTAATTTTTTTAACAGACTTGACTAATAATTCAGGATCATATTTTATAAAACAACAAATTTACGATTAATTTATTATACCTGTAACAAATAAACACAACCATCCACATGAAAGTATTTCGCATTTCCTTCGTCTCTTAACAACAATGAAGCAGTACATAGACTCCTAACCAAGTACTCATACACAAGACTACCCCAATTATATTTTCCAAGACTTCCAATGTCATCCACAATGTTGAACAATATTGGAAAAATTCTACCATTGCGACTTGACAATAGAAATTCACATATGCCTATCAATACATACAATCTACAAAAATCAACTACACTTAAATCTTCATGAGGTTGCAATAAGAATTCATAAACGATTTTAACATCAACATTTTCATCATCAAAGTGTTTCCTACACTCACTATGAACAACACCCTTATTCAAATCAATTTAGTTCCAACCACCCTCAACCCTAAACCTAAGCATACATCTAATAAATAAATCTAACAATTTCTTTACTTAGGCGAAAACCTCCATTCCTCTCAACCCACACATTAACTAACTCATTCAAAAGATTTCTACTTATCTTCATAGACTTTTTCAACTTGGGCATCCAGGCAAACGATGTTCTTTCTAGATAAATAATTTGTTCTTCGGTGTTAAGCTCTTATTCAAAGAACCAACATATTGCGTTCGACATTAATGTCTGAAATAAATTTGCATCCACCATAAAAAAACCACATAAAGTCATTATTTAATAAATATATTGAAGAAACTTATACAATTATTTCAAAAGTCATGCATTCATCTCAATTGTACAACCATCGTCTTCAATAACATCACTCATCATTCCCATATCAGATCTTCACTTCACCAAAAAAAATATAAATCAAATAATTAATGGTTACACATAGAGGATATATTGTAAATCAAATATCTCATGCTTACACACATGGGATATATTATTCATTGAATGGTACAACTTCTCCAACATACATAAACACACACAGGTATTCAAATATAAAGCTTCAATCACCAAAATAGATAATTGAGGAAAAAAATGAGTACAACACTACTATTGAAAAAATAAATAGGGAAGACCACACCCAACTATTACTTCACGATTAACCACAAATATACACTTTGTAATAATAGTCTGGGAAACAACTTAATTGACCCAACCATCACGGTTTAGCTTGACAAATTGATGAACATATTAGTTGCGCCACTGCTAAAATAGATCAATAAAATAAACATGGAAAATGGAGAAAATAACATCATATGGTAGCTTAATTCCTTGCTAGATTGTATGTTCACCGACAACCATCACGTCACAAAAATCACAATATGAACATAGACCAATAGAACCACAAGCAATCAAAATGCATAAAACCACAAAATTCACAACCAATCGAACTTCTTAAAACCATTAAATCCACAGAATTACCAATTTCTTAAAAACATTATATCAACGCAAGTAGGAAAACATTACAATAGTTGAATAAATAAACCCTAAGCGAAAATGGAGAAAATGTTACCCTTTTGTGTTTGCTTCTTTATGGGATGGTTGTTCGATGGCTTTCACGCTTCTTGCAGGTGCGATTCTCTAGTGTTCGCGATTGCTATGGTGTTCGTCGACAGAACGATGTGGAGGGTAAAGGAGAAACGTTTTTCTGGATTTCTCACAATGAAGGGGAAAAAGGATATCTTTCGTCAATGCTTCTTGATTGCAGTGGGATTCTTCGTTGGCTTTCGCCCTTCTTGTAGGAATTGGGTTCGACGGTTTCACAATTCTTGTGTGGTTCAAAGAGAGAATGGAGGGGAGGGGAAATGAGAAATTGCTTTTCGATTTTTCACAGAGGAGGGGATCAAGTTTTGTTTCATGTGTGTGCAGGGTGGGGTTCGTCAAACGTGGGTGGGGTTCATAATTGAAGGTTCAAGGTTTGGGGGTTTTTGAAAACTAAAAAGGAGAGAGGGGTTTGGGGAAAGGGTTCTGTGATGAAGAGAAATTGGTTTTCAATTTTTCACAGTGGAGGGGAGGAGGTTTTGTTTTGTGTGTGTGTAGGGTGGGATTCGTCAAATGTGGGTGGGGTTGGTAATTGAAGGTTCATGGATTGGGTTTTTTTTTTTTGAAAACTAAAAGGAGAAAGCGGTTTGGGGGAAAAGGTTCTGTGATGAAGAGAAAGGGGTTTGGGAGTGGGTTTCACACACGTGCGAGTGACAATATTGAACTTCTGTATAATGAATTCATATTTTAATTAAATTATAAAAAAATAGAAAATTAAATATGTCAAGACAGCTAAAATGATAAGAGTAGTAGTAAAAAAAAGTAGTCATTTGATCATTATTCAAAAAAAAAAAGTGAGGAGGAGGAAGAAACACCAGAAAGAATAAGCATGTGCAAACAAGAAGGCATAAAATTGGGCTACATTGAGACTCATCCAAACCCAATTGAAGCTTTGTAATTTTTGACCAAGTGAAGTAAGCATGGAAAGTGTGTCAGCACTACCAAAAATGTGTGTTAAAAGGCTTATAAATAACCAACATCTTTCGTACAAAAACTTTGGATATATATGAAAACTTCAGAGAATGATATTCTACTTTAATAATTTTATCTTGTTATTTGAATTTTATGTGATCCTAACCAGTGGCAGAGCATCTTAAGGGCTGGGAGGGGCCATGGCCCCCCAAGATTTTTGAATTTTTTTTAATGTTATATACATTTTAAAAATTTTAATTTTTTTAAAGTTTTTTTAAATTATAAGTAATATATTTTCTAGTTTTAATTTTTTAATTTGATCCGGACCTTTGAAAAATTGATACAATTTGGTTATTCTCGTTAAATTTATTGAAGTGGATCAACAATTTTCATCAAGATTGACAATGAGATTATGTTAATTATACCAACAAAACAAACTATTTCTATTTACAACTTTAATTTTAATGAAAAAATATTCATCTATTTCAAGAAATTTAATAAAAATAACCAAATTGCATAAGCTTTTCAAAATTCATAACCAAATTGAAACTAAACAAAATTGAAGGACTAACTTAACATTTTTGAACTAAAACAATAACTAAAAGAATAATTAAACCAAATATTTATTAAGATATTTTTTATGTCCTTTCTTGTTGTCTTCTTAATTTTACAAAAATTGTAATCATCTCTCACTGTCATATTTTTTTTAAAGAAAAAAGTAATTATTTTTTCTCTCATTTCTCATTTCTCTTATTTATTTTTTGAAGAAAAGAAAAGTAATTATCTTTTATCTTACTTGATAATAAAATATTAATTTAATAGTTAGTGTAACGTCCCATTTAATTTATAAACGCTATTAAAGGAAACGCCACACATAAGATAGCATAATAACGCAGTCCTGGGGTCCCAACATCACCCCTACAAAACTAGGCACACCACGATGCCAACAAAAGTGGGACAGCTGTTTAACTCAAAGTTACAATCTAAAAACCACGAATACAGGGCCATGGCCCTAAAGAAAACACGAAAGGAAGAAGCATGAGATCCAGCCCAGATGGCTAAGTAGCGGAGTCACCATTCCCTTGTTGCCCACGAGAACCTCGCCCATCTGCTCCCATCAACCAGGTTGATGATCATCGCAAGAGAGAACAGCCACATACATCACAACCATGCAACAAAACGGGTAAGCTAGAGCCAACAACATATTCATCATGTAGTCAAATACATTTTCCTCATCTCATATCCACATAACAACCAAACATGTTATGACTCTTCATTCAATACACTACGACCCGACTCGACTCATCCGGATACGTATAACTTGGTCGGATTCAGCAGACGCTCGCACTTGTGGTGAATACCCCTGCTCGACTCTGAGCTGCTCATCTCCGAGTTATGTGTTACAAGTGTTACGATGAATCAATTCTCTCTCACCACAAGGTTAGCTCTTAATGAATTTCAGGCCTCCTGCTACTCTCACCACAGGAGTCAGTCTGCTCTAAGTGAGACTAACTGGCCCCTTAGAGTGTCAGGATGCAGTCCTTACCTTGAATCCTTACCTAGCTATACAGATGGGGCACCACCATGGGCACCCACTAACAGGGGCCATGGAATTACGTCCCGACCACTAAAGCGCGACCCCAGAGGTCTCACCGAGAGACCCCAAGGAATTACACGCTGACACGGACCAACATTCATAAAACAACATTAGGAGAATATCGATAACATATTTACAACCTCATACTCGTCCATGAGATCTATTCC
>Ga0214544_1004354_pt1 | contig 28516 bp, 10 predicted proteins | sample CNSS3metaG_FD_160074 | JGI IMG/M metagenome (GOLD analysis project Ga0214544, IMG submission 160074) | Root nodule microbial communities from cowpea collected in UCLA plant growth center, Los Angeles, California, USA - CNSS3 | ecosystem: Host-associated > Plants > Roots > Nodule | place: USA...
TTATTAAAAATATATATATATATATATATATATATATATATATATATATATATATATATATATATATATATATATATATATATATATATATATATATATATATATATATATATATATTCCTTTAAGTTTAAATCAATGTTAGTTAAAAGTTCAAAATATTTCATTTAATCGATTCTTTTAATTGTAAAATGCAAGACAATCAAATATCATAATTCAAACTTTGAACTCTAAATTGACAGTAAAAACATTTCCTCTTGTTTTTCGAAAACAGCTTAGTTTTGAAAGACACTTAGGATTTATAATTTGAAGTTGAAAAACGTAAGTTTGTGTAGAAGGGTTTTGTTGTTGTCGATTTGTGTTGAATGAAAGATGGGGAAAAGTAGTAGTTTTGGGTTTGGCATGCATAATGTTGGAGGGATGAGTAAAATATGAATTAAACCGAAATAATGATTTATGAAGGAAGATTCCCGGAAGATGAAAAGGGATAAAAAAGGTTTATTGTACCTTACGCTACAAAAAATAATAATGAGACAAATACTAATTATTTGCTCCATCTTCCTTATTTCACCAACAACATATCACGCTTCACAAAACGACACTAACTCTATTGTTAATCAACTTAAATACCCATTGTACGTAATTATTTTATATCATCATGTCGTCATCAGGTCGTAAGACATTTTTTTATTATTTATTAATAATTTTATTCATTTTGAATAAAATTAAATTATACAAAGATACATGTTGTTTTTAAATAAAATATTTAGAGTCTTCTTAGGAAGTGTAAGAGTGCCAGATGCTTATACAAGAAGAATCCATGTTTCCACGGAAAATATAACAATCTTTAAAATATTTAAATATATTAAATTTAAAATTTATTTTATTCTAATTTGTTTCATTGTTTAAAAGTTCTGGTTAAACAAGATAATTTTAATGTTGTGAATTTTAATTTGTGAATGTTACGCTATTTATCTTAGAATGGTACAAAATGTATTTGATATCTTGATGAATAAATATACTTTATTTTGCTAGCTTACTCTTTTGTTTTTTTTTTTTTTTTCAATTGTATTTAGTATGTGAGCAAACATATGATATGCAGGCAATGGTAACAGTACTGGAGTAAGAAATTATAAACTCCACGTAAGTGGTTTCTTATAATAGATTATTCTAATTAGATTAAACTTATAAAATAAGACAACATTCCAATGAAATTTCAATACGTTAAATGTAAGATGTAACAAAATGGTATTTTAGAATTAATAATAGTTTAAAGATAGTAATTATTTTAATATTAAAAGAGTCTAATAAATAGTTTTATTACAAATGAGTTTTATCATTTTAAAACAAATAATTTTTTAATAAACCATTTTTTTAAAGTTTTTACTTCTCTCTAAGAGTTTTCGTATTCTGTTTGTAAGGGAGATGTATGTAATCACAGAAACAATGAAAAAGTGATGTCAGTATATGTTGGGAAATCACTTCAAAATTTATATAGATCAACAAAGCCTAAACATCATCGTTTTGTCCCAAACCATCAAACCCCCCAAACAACAAAAATGAATGACTAAACTACAAGGGTATAATTTCCAAATTATATACAAATGTGGTAAGCACAATGTGGTCGCAAACACTCTATTCCGCCAAGAGGCACCAACACCATTTGTTTTGCTCGCCTTGTCTTCTGCTTTTTTCGATCATCCTCCAGGAGTTACACAATTCCATTGCACTAGTAAGGGTCAACAATTAATTCGTTCGTGCACACAGGACCAACCGCTGCCCAACCTTTTCTTTGTTTGCCAAGGCCTTTTCTTTTTTCGCCATAAAATATTTCTACCTTCACCAAAGGACTTCAGATAACACATCCTCCACGAGTCCCACACAACACCTATGGCAAGTCACTCTGACCTCAAACCCACTTAGGGTTGTAGCCTCCTTCTATTGGCTTAGGTGAACTCGAGACACTAAGCACTTCATTCAATAGTGCCTCATATGCCAATGCAACAAGTACCTGTCACAGAAAATACAGGGGTTACTTCAACCATTACCACATCCATAATAAGTGTGGGAAGACTTATCCATGGACTTTATCGCACACCTACCTTCCTCAATGGGCCATATAGTAATGTGGGTCATCTGTGATCGCCTAACAAAATATGGCCACTTCATCGCATTACCCATACATTTCATCGCTCAAAGCCTTGCCTGTCGTTCCTCCATTAAGATATGTTGCCTCCATGACTTGCCTAAAACCATAGTATTTGATTGGGATCCTCTCTTTCTAAGGACTTTTTGGCGTACCTTGTTTAAAGCTCAAGGAATAACCCTACAATTCAGTTCTTCATACCACTCAAAAACTGACGAACATAGAGAAGTTTTAAATAGAGGCCTGAAAGCTTACCTGAGATGCTTCACTGGAGCACAATTGGTACCAATACTTGCACTTGGTAGGACTTTGTACAACACATCTTACCACTTGAGCACTGGCACATCGCCCTTTCACGCGCTCTACAGGCGCCCTCCACCGACAACCCTTAACATGTTACACACCTTTAAAGACAACACCACTAATATTAGACCTTCACCAACACACATTGGTCTTGCACAATCTAAAAAGTCATCTTCGTTGCACTCGTCAACAAATGGATAACCAAGCCTAGCATCGCACTAACATGAGTTTTAAAATCGTCGATTGGGTTTGGGTTCGCCTCCAACCATACCATCAACACTTTGTGCACCGCCGCCCTTGTCCGAAGCTAGTCCCAAGATATTCCGGTCCCTACCAAGTCGCTTGCTGCATAGGCAACTGCTTACGAACTTAAACTCCCCCCACCTCTCGCATACACCCAGTCTTTCACGTTTCTCATCTACGACCCTTTAAAGGGCACCCTCCTTCAAAAAACCCAACTCACACTACATCTCCTACACCAAATGCACTTAACTCACCCACTTCAAGTACATTAAATACTCATCAGTTCTTCACCTAACACATTAACTGCACCGCCCTTGTATAAAGGATATGGTTTAGTTTGATTGTATAAATATTATATTTTTATAGTGTTATCTTTTGTAAAACTGTATTAATATACTTTATACACTAGATTACTTATTTTGAATACTATGATGAAGTATTTTATTATATTAGTTTTAAGCTAGTAAAATGGGATGTTACAATAAATATTTTATAGGATGAGTTCAGAAACAAATTAAAACAAATTACTTTTTTTTCCAAAGTTTACAATGATAGCTGAGTGTTTTGATAAGTGGGTTTAGATTTAGGAAAGAAAAAAAGACAAGTTCAATGTAAAAATGAACTATAATGTATTAGACAACAAAAATATTTGTTCATTCAAACTTTAAAAACGAAAATTTGAGTTTATGTTTTTATAAGCTTTCTTTGAACCATTAAATCAAATAGGAGTATGATTGAATATGAATAAAAAATACTCAAAGTTTAACTATCAATTCCTACATTCTTTTAGGAGAGACATTGTTAAACTATAACTATTCATGAATGTGGGTTAAGAAAAAAAGTATAGTTTGGATCTACAATCTTGAAATTAATCTTTGTGAAAGTGAAAGAATATATTGAAATTCTAGTTTGGATTTTTACTTTAGGGTAGGTTTTCTCCTCTCGTCTTTTCCTTTTAGGCGACACATTATTTTGAAATAACTTTATGATTTGATGGATATGTTTTGGGTTTTGAAGTTATCTAAGAATCCCTAGGATTCCTTACCAAAGTTTGATTTAATTAAAGTTATACTAAAAGGTGTTGATAAACACAAGTGTGGCACTTAAAGTGAAATTAGCATTCACACGTTGTGTAAAATGATATTTATTAGAGATAATACTATTTTGTAGGAATATGATATATACATTAGGTTATAGAATATATGGATGACATATTCAGACTATTTATAATCTAAAGTATGTAGATAAAAAATATCGGATGTTGACATATCAATGATATTTAAAAATGAGTTATGTTAATTTTCCACATGTTAAATTGAGTTCAAGAAATAAGTGGATTCTCATATAAAAAAAAATCATTCAAGAATAATAAAATATTTTAGAGAATATATTATGGATGGTGTTAGTTTCATATATTTATATTATTATATAATAAGGAAATTTCACTTTTTAGTGTATATATTTATTTTTCATTTTTATCCTTTAAATAAATGTTTTTTTAAAATTAAAGTAATTATTTTATCAATTATATCCTTTAAATGATAATATTTTTTATTTGACATTTTTTAAAATTAAAATAATTATATATAATAAAATTGTAAAATTTATTTATATGTATTTTTTTATTATAAAGAAAAAGAAAGATGTCTTCAAAAAGTTTTAAAATCTAGCAGTTATTAATTTAATTGTATTAAGATAAGTATAAATATAATAAATTTTATGTTATATTAATTTTTTTTTGTTTTCCTGTATAGTTATGACGTGATTTTGAAATCTAATACGGGTTAGATTACTATATGAAAATACATAAGAACCTGATTATAAATTTTAAAGAGAGTAGAATTATATTATTATAGTAATACTCTGTTTTTCTTATTAATAGCATGTTTTATATATATTATAAAAAAATTAAAAAAAGTTTTGAAAAGGGTTTTTATCTTAGAAAACAGAGGTCATCTACAGAAATCTTACGAAAACTTATTTAATTTTCAGTTCTCGATCTTCTTCCTTTCTTCTTGCCAAGGATTTTACCATACCATATATTAGGGTAAGTTCAAGATTTTCTCCTTTGATTAGATGTGATCTTTAAATCATTGTTCAATTGTTAATTTTAGTCTTTGAGTTGTGAATATAGGACAATTGTAAAGGGGATGTTGGGTAGGGGGAAGAACAATAATAACAGTTTCTTAATAGAAGTTGATAATTTAAATTATTTTAAAATAAGAATTTGTAACTACATAACCTTTAAATGATTTTTGTGAAGTTTGATTTGATGCAATTTTTGTAGAGTTTTTAATGATCTGTGTTCTGTTCTGAGTTGGGTATATTTTTGTGGTTGGTGAATTGTAGCATGATGACATGACTAGGTTGTTTAATAATATGAATGAAAATTATATTGATGAGTACTAAAAGAAACTAATTCTTGGTGAAATGGATATGTATATGAATTATGTGTTATAGAATGAGAGAAATTAAGATGATAGAAACCGATATGTTAATTTGTTATGGGTTCTTGTATTTATTGTGACCAAATGTGATGTTAACATTGTTGAAAAAGAGCAAATTTGAGAGGTTGGTATTATTTTAAATAATAATGTTGATAAGCTGAGTATGAGATTATGGTGGAAGGAAAAATTCAATTGTTTAGAAGAATATTTTTTTTATTGTTGTGTCGTGTCCATTATTGGGCGGCTCCAAACACCCTTAGGTAGCAAGGGGAGGCACTGAGCAGCTGGTCTGAAGTTTAGAAAAACTCTAAATTTTTGTTTGAATTGTTTATGTCCTCTTTGGCTTAGAAATGAAAAGTTTGGTTCTTTGTGGCTATTTTTAAGGGAAAATATCACTATTTAGGATGTCTCGGTGTATTGAAAGGGGATTCCGAGAGTAAGACTATCCTGACTCTACTAGTATCTAACTCACATAGAGTATGATATATAGGTGGTGAGAGTTGAAAGAGACTTCAAAATTAGTTGATTATAAAGATAAAGAATTATTGCAGTTCATTCTATTTCTTTTATTGGCTTGGCTGATAAGAACTAAGTATTGTTTTTGTTTTAGAATCTTAAGAAAGTCCTACCCTAATTTAAATCCTATAATTATTCATTCTATTATTTCTTAATTTTGTGATTTCTCACATAATATCTTAATGCAACTCCCATTACTCTGTCTGATTTAATGTCAATCAATTATTTTGTCTTATCTATAACAGAACGTACTTATATTCTTCGAGTATTTACAAATGGCTAAAATTTCTTCTACTTGATATTATTATCAAACAATTCAAAAATTATTCTATGTATTGATACTTACATCTCCTACTACTGGTGGGGTGACAACTAGTTTTGACATGTTGGGGGATATCATTACTGCCGAACCAAACACTTATATTGTATTTGCTGGTAAAAGAGTAATTGAACAAACATTGAATAAGACAATGCCCGAAGATTCACGGGTTGTAGAAGTTTGGATTAGTTTATTATTTGGGTCATACTTAGGAATCTAGTGAAATTAACCCTGTCATGACTTGTTGTTGAGTTAATATATTTTTTCATATGGGTTATAATCATTGAGAGATTGTGGTTCTATATATATATATATATATATATATATATATATATATATATATATATATATATATATATATATATATATATATGACTTTGGTCTTACATATATAAGGTATTTGATACCACCTACCTTAAAATAATGGTGTTATAAACCTTTATTCTTGTATAGTGTTTAACTTTGTCTATTCTATCAAATGTTGGACTTTGACTGACACTTGGACTATTCCCAACACTTATTAAGTTAGATTTTGTTTCATCTTAATTCCTCTCTAATGGTAACCTCAAAGATATTGAGTAAGTATGACAAATCTCTCACGAGTATGTTCAATACACTAATCTTCCGCAAGTAAATGTGTGTCAGTATAATTAATTGTGATAGGAGTTGGATATGCTAGTGTTTTGTAATGATGAATGAAACTTTAGTAGTAATTTATGTAAAAGCCTAACACTAAATCGTTGAGTTTGTTTTTGTAATAAAAGATTTATTTAAAATTCTTATATGTTCTTTTGTTTTATCCAATTAGTTTTTGATCCCATTTTAAAAGCATTAGTTTATTATTTTTCTTTTCTTTCCTTGTGTTGTTTGTTTATATGCGATGATCGTATATAAAACGTGAGCAAAGATAAGAACTGATGTGGTTAATAGCTCAAGAGCAGGAGTCAGTCACTGCTATTTTAGAAAAGTGATTAATTTAGAAGATCAATTATTTGTCTTTCTTTTAAAAATCCATATCAAACATACTTCTCATATTTTGAAGTATTAAAAAAATTTATTTTGAGATTTAATGTTAAAAATTGTAATAATCTTTAAAATTATTCTATATAGATATGTATGACAATTTTTTTTGATGGTATTAAGTAATGACTTAAAGTTTTTGAATTCAACTCTTATGGTGTTACGGTATAGATGTAAGACAAACCGGTATCTGAAAGTAAAATATGTCTGAAAGATTTATTTTAAAATTTAATTCATTCACCTTTTACATAAATGAATATTAGTATGTCATAATAATTGAGATATGTGTAATTTGAGTTTAAAGAAAACATCCCATTTTGTGTTAGTATGTTTAGTTAAATATATATAATTACATGTGACGTTTATTTATTTTATGATTTATGTTTTTTACAGTTTTAAGAGAAAACAATTTACTTATTTTTAAAAACTCTGATGTGTAATGTGTTGTTGAGAAGGATAAAAATAAAACAATAGACGTGACAGGAATTTAGGCAGCAGCATGCAGAATCTTGAAAACGCGATTCTGTGAGCATAGGATGCCTCGGAATCAAAGTCCAACAACAAAGTTTGTAGTTTTGCGACTAATCTGTGGGTCTGACAAACGTTACGCTTTTCTTCTAAAAGATAAACACCACTTCACAACACAATGTAACGTGTGAGTACTACGTCAGACAATACTACAACCTTCTTGTGAAGGAAACAATCTTAGTTTCATCTTTTAGAAATTTGACTTATCCACTTTATCTTACCCAAATTAATCAACTAAATTTTCTGTGTTTTGGAGGTTAATAAGTGGATTATTTGGTAAGGTTTTAAATCATTCAAGTACATATCATGTTTAGCCATGACATCGAACTCAATCCACATTTTTGCTCTATATATATTAACTATTAATGTACCCATACACGTAAAGTGGATAGGTTTATTACGCTGTTTTGAAAAGAGTTTATTTTTAATACAAAGAATATATTTAGAGGTCGAGAAAATAATTTTCTTCTATTTTCTATTTTTTAATTTAGAGAATTAGAATCCTAAAAAATATGAAGTCACAATTTATATTATCTATATTTTTTATCTAGCTTCTAAAATCACACAAATTTTACTTATATCTTTCATTTCAAATTTACATCCAAATACAATTTAGTTTTGTATCAATTTATATATCAATCAGTAATATATCATTTACACATATAAAATACACATTCTCTTTAAATATCATTAAGTAAAAACCCATTAAAATAATTTATTTTTCTCTAAAAGTGGGATTAAATTCACTCACATGAAAATTTTTAAAATTTTTGGACACTTTCCACATTGAATATTTAAGATTGATAAACAAGAACTCTCGGTAAACTTTTACTCTATTTCTGTTTCTTCCACGTGAGAGACAACTTATTCAAAACAAAAAAAAAAAAGAAAAATCTTCTTTTTCCCAAAATCCATATCGTCAAGTCCTTAGGATTGTTGAAAAAATTGACGAAAACACAAACCAACTTCTTGAGACATGTAGTGTATTGTCCTTAAAAATAAAATTTATTAAAGATTTAAAGAGTATTAATATAACACAAAATAACAAAAGAAAAATGAGAAATAAGAGAGAGAATAGAACTTGAAGAAAGAAAAGTAAAAAAATATGAGAAGTGCTTTCTTTTGGAGAAAGGATAAACACTTGTTTAAAGATGAAGAGAGAGTTGAGATAACAATAATGATCAAATTATTGCTATAACTATCGAATCAAAACCGCTACAACAATAATAACCAAATCAAAATCAAAACTACTCTTGCAACTTTCATATGTACGATAACAATTCAAAATATTGATTTTACAACAGTTTCATTGTAAACATTTATATTTACTCAAAGAAAATGAGAGAATTTTTTAAATATTTTTTTTCCAACTAATTGGAATTTTATTACTTATTTGATGTATCAATTTAAAACGTAATTTTATTTTGATTTATCATAGACTATTTAAAGTCCTATACTGTAATCATTAATCTTAACTTCTAGTTACATCATTAATCTTAATTTCTAGTTACATAATTACGTTAAATGTCTAAAAGAACAACTTTATTACTTTAATCGAGAACCACAATTAAAAAGTGTGGCTAGAAAAAAATAATAAAGCATACTAAGACATATTTCTTTCCTGATTTACATCATCAATTAATTAAAAAAATGTTTTAACAAGATTTTAAATAACTATTATAAAAAATAACTGTTGACCGAACATCTTGTTTAGGTGATGATAATACAAAATTATGATTAAGCAGTAATATAAAGATCTTTAAACAGTGGACAGAATAATAAAATAAAAAAATGTATGAAATTTAATAAAATTGTAAGGAGAAAGTTAGTTTGTTTATGATTTGTAGTTCCGTCATGCTCACATATTCACACAATATTTGTTTTTAAATTGTATTGTTTTTCCTCTGCCCTTAACCTAGATGACATGACTTTGTGTAGACATGGGAATAGTAGAAAGAGGCATAGGATAGCGATATGTTTCCTTTTCTCTGTTCAGTTTTCGTTAGGATGGAATTTCAGACACAAAATCAAAAAGATAAACCCAACCCTTATTCCTACAATATTATTGAGGTAGGATATCCTTCTTCTTTTTTATAAATTTAATTTATTTAGATATCTCCAATCCAAATTTCATACTAAACTTTATTAAGATTATGAGTTATAATTATAATTTTTTTTTGGTAAAACCAAATTTGTAATAAACAAGATAACATAAGATAAGTTTTGTCGAAGTAAGTATTTTTGGCATACCCGTAAGTATATTTTTAAACTTTATACTTTGTTTTGTGTAGCACTCTTATTATATTATGCTCTTCGATTTCAACAACCAACAGCCATGGTTATGTGTCATTGTGTCGTTATTGTGTCGTTATCTGAACAAATAAAATAAAATAAAACTTTTTAAATACGAATTACTCTACTTTGTTTGCAAACCGTCTCCCTGCAAATTAAAAAAAAATTAATATATTTCTTAATTTAGTATAAAATAATTTTAATTTTGAAAGATATATTTTTCTTTTTTCTCTAAAAATTTATATAGAAATCTTCTTTTTTTCAAACTAAACCTGTTTCAGTATTTAACTGTGTGTAAAATATTTAATCATTCCAAATAAAAAGATGTAATTAATCAATTGAATTAACAATACTGATGGTACAATAAACTAGTGTTTAATGTTTTCCAATCACAAATTATACTTTTTTAATATATTTAAATCTGTAACAAATATAAAGTAATCCTACTTTTTAAGGTCAATCTTAACATCATATCTATCTCCAACTTGCTTTTGAAGGAATAATTTTAAAAGGTTATTTTGAAATTTGAATTGTTTTGATTTAAATTTTCTGTTTCTACAAAATAGTTTTTTTAGGTAATAAATTAAATTTTTAAATTTCAAATTTCAATAAAACACACAAATAAATATATATATATATATATATATATATATATATATATAAACTATAAATAAGATAATTTTAAGTTAATATAAAATGTTGAACAAATTTGTAATGAAATAAAAAACATGATTTATATAAAAATATTTTAAATTTTGAATAACAAATGTCGAGTCTGGGACCGCTAATGCTGTTAGTCTTTATTTTAGGTATGTGGTTGATAAAAAAAGACAAGCATGCCAAATACTAATCCCACTCCCTAAGGAATTGTTGTTAAAGGTAGTTACTTTAAAGCATGTTCAAACACAGTGTTGGTTGTTAAAACAATTTTTTCTCAGAACTTTACCCATATCAAAGGAGTTAATACCACAATTACACTATCATCATCTGTAATTGCAAAAAATTATAGGAGGGTGAAAAAGTTTGGATTTTTGTGATGCCCTGTTGATGAAAGGATAGTTATTTTTATGGCAAGGTTTGAAGGAGGGATAAGAGAGGTTGGTCCTAAACTTATAAGGGGATACGTATATCACATATACTTCACTCAATCACTTACAGTCACGGGAAGCGCGTTGAAGGGGATATGTATGTGGAGCTACTACTACTGTGGGCCCAGTTTTACCAAGTCGTAGAACGCGCTTATAATGGACCCACTCATTCTACCTTGGCCTAAGATGTTGTTGTTGTGTTGTTCCTCCTTCTTCTTCTTTCACCCACTTTAACTTAACCGTTTCTTTCCTCCCTTCCCCTGACTCAACTCAATCATCACACAGTGATGGTGGCGTTGTCGCTGTTTGCACAATCAAAATCCAAAGGTGGCAGTAGATGACGAGGAAAGTTGAAGGCAGAGAAGCATCCCAGACGCAAACAAACTCGGACAATGGTTAGAAACATGACACGGAAGTACTAAAAAGTCGAACTACGAGAAGGAGAGAAGAAGAACGCACGCTGGGCTCTCTACCCCTTTTATCATATATTTTTTTGGACCTTACCGTGTTGTTTTTCTTGTCCTTTATTGTTTCCTGCTTCTCTTCCCTGTCGTATCCACACACTATATATGTAACTTTCTGCTCCCTTTCTTCTTCCTCTTTATCTTTCTCCACTCTCTGCTCTCTGTCGCATTTGCTCGATTTTAATACCCAACAACACACCATACCCATTTTTTCTTTATTCCCTCACCCATGTCGCTCAAGCGCCGCCCCGATGACGGCAAGACTCCAGACGACAAGCGGAGGAAGCCGCCTCCTTTCTCCAGGTGCGTGTTCCACTTGGAAACTCCCCAATTGGGTTTTTCAATTCCAGCTGAATGTGTCTTCTTTAGGTTCAATTTTGTTCTGGGTGTCCCTGTCAAAATGCTCTCGTGGGATCAGGGACTTCAGGGACTTCCACGTGTTTGTTTAAATGTAAAGCAGACTCAACCCTCTTGTTTGTTGATTGTTTAACCTGGAATGTAGAATAAAAATGGAAGTTATCTCAATAGCGAATGGAGATGGCAAATCAAACACATTAAATTTGTCAAGTGCTATAATTTATTAACGGAACTGTGAAGTTTTTCTTTCTGACATTGGTTGTAATGAATAATGTGTAGTGTGGTGCGTGACGTGATGAGATTACAATCACTCGGGCATTTGCTGGAGCCAATTCTTGAACCATTGGTTCGGAAAGTGGTATGAATTTTACCTGTCATAACATTATGGATTAGTTGCATTTATTTATGTTTCTGATTTTCAATTTTGTTTTCTGTTTATGCTGTTTCGTGAAGATATGATATGTTCATTATTCTTGGGCGCTTCTTGATGGTTTGTGGACATGATTGTTCTTCTTGGAATAATTGAATTCATTTAGTCAGACAATTAAAGTAGTGCTTGTGAGTATCACCATGGTTTGCAGGCTGCAGATAACTTGTGTTGCATTCACCTTGTTGGCCCAACACCAGGTGCCACCATTCTCCATTGTGGAAAACTTCAGACTGCTTTCTAACCAAACCATTTTCCATATAAAAGCCTATGAATGTTAGTTCTATCGAATGCAATGACTATTGGATTTTGAGTATTGTCACAGAAGAAGACTCACAAACCAAAGATATACTTTAGACCTACTTTGATTTGACTCATTTCAAAACCTGTCATTTGACTTTGATGTACTGAAACAAGTTAGGAAATATTTAATTTGATAAAATTAAGCTACTCACCTAGTTTCCTAGACTTGTCTATATCTATAAATCTATAAATGAAATGAAAAACCAGGAAAAACGAAGGAAAAGAAAAAAGAAAACACTTGAAGAACTTACCTGGTTGAATTTGTGCTCGTGCAATTATCTCCTAAGATGTCAACCTTTCTTTTTGGTTGGTCTTTGACTGGGACGATCATGTGGAGGACTTACAAAAACTGAATTTTATGCTTCCATTATTTTTCCTGTATCTTGAAAGCATATATACTGATTTACACAAACAAAATACTAGTTCTTTTAGGTTATTTATTTCATAATTTAACCCTGCACCCTGCTTATTATATTTGTGAGATAAGTGAACCAATAAGATGAAGTCCTGTTCATATTGGGCAATGAGTGTTAAGTCCAGTAATGCAGCAAAACATAATTCCCTTTCTAGGACATTAATGTTATGAACAATTGGATGTGATTTTTTATGGAAATCATATGTTAATTCTCTCTCTCTCTCTTATGAGGTAGCATGCTTAAATTTTGATCCTATAAATGTTAGTTCCACTTTTACTGATAGTTGATGTCAGACACCAATCAAGTATGTGATCTCTTTACAGGTTAAGGAAGAAGTTGAAGCTGCCCTAAAGAGGCATTTAACCAGCATGAAACAGTAAGAAATAATCTCCTGCTGATTATTTAAATTCCAGTAACTTGGACGTGGTATTGAGCTAAAAGAATGGACTTGGAAAAAATGCTGTAATTGAATGATTTGAAATTGTGTAGCTTGACTGAAGTTATTTCTTATGCAACCTTTTTACTTGTTTTCAGGACCTGTGGGAAGGAGTTGCATACTACTGAATTAAGAAATTTGCAGCTGCAGTTTGAAAACAGCATTTCTCTGCCTGTCTTTACTGGAGGTCGGATTGAAGGAGAGGATGGTTCTAACCTAAGAATAAGTTTAGTTGATGGCCTAACTGGGGAGGTTGTCTGTACAGGACCTGAATCCATGGCTAAGGTGGAAATTGTAGTTCTTGAGGGTGATTTTGAAGAAGAAAGTGATATTTGGATGCCCGAAGAGTTCAAGAGCAATATTGTGAGAGAGAGGGAAGGAAAAAAGCCCCTTCTTACAGGAGATGTAATCTTATATCTTAAAGATGGTGTTGGTATGGTGGGTGAAATTTCGTATACGGATAATTCAAGCTGGACAAGGAGCCGCAGGTTCAGGCTTGGGGCAAGAGTTTTGGACAACTTTGATGGTGTTAGAATAAGAGAAGCAAAGACAGAATCATTTATTGTCAGAGATCACAGGGGAGAATGTGAGTATTTATATCTGTTTAGACGTATTAAGATCTGATGTTTGCAGATGCTATCAAAATTTACCTTTTAGACTAATTTTGAACTCTAGAAGGCTGAGATGTTTATGATACGAAAATGTATGCAATTGACATAATGCGGTGATAGGTTTGCTTAAAATATTTTTATGTGGAGAATATCGTAACAAAAAACCAGGACACATGCTGTTTACTGGTCCTGATTTTTTAATCTGATATTTCCATGATTTTCTTTTTGGTATAAAATCAATTATTTATCTTCATTCTATATTTATTTTTTGGAAATGAATTGAAAGTCTAAAAAACTGAATCCCTTGATTACAGTAAATATATATGTATAATAGAACATATTAACAAGAGAGTAATTTAAACTTAGTTTGAATATCTGATTTATGGCTGCAGTGTATAAGAAGCACCATCCTCCTAGTATGTCGGATGAAGTTTGGAGATTGGAAAAGATAGGCAAGGATGGAGCTTTCCACAAGCGTTTGAGTCGGGAAAAGATCCTTACTGTTAGAGAGTTTCTCACGCTTCTCAATCTGGATCCAGCAAAGCTGCGCAGTGTAATAATTTAAAGTGTTTTTTTACTTTCAAATTGTTTTTGTAGATTGTCATTTGAAGGGATTTGGCAATAACTTTCATTGGCACTGTTTAGTTTTCACCAGTCATGTTAACTGTCAAGGCATTTAGATTAGCTTTGTAATTATCAAATCAGAAACCTCCAAGGTAATAGGTTTATACATTGATGAAGACATCCCATTCTGTTACTGTCACTAGCTTGATTAGGCTCTATGGGTGAATCATTATCATTATATAAAAGTAAAGCACTCCTTTGATTAACCAAAGTTCTGAATGGTAAACATTCTAATCATTGGTTGGAAATGTGCAGATACTGGGCACTGGGATGTCTGCAAAGATGTGGGAAGTAACTGTGGAGCATGCTCGAACTTGTGTACTTGATACAACTAGGCACGTGTACTTCCCTTCTAATTCTCAGCAACATGGTGTGGTCTTCAATGCTGTGGGACAAGTGACTGGACTGCTTTCTGAATGCGAGTATGTCACAGTAGATAAGCTGTCTGAAACTGAAAAGGCATTTATCCCTCATCACCTATTACTTGCTTCACTCTTCCCTTCTCTTATTTCTCTTTAATAATTAGCAATGATTTTCCACCATCAGGTTGAGGCTCAAAACACAGTTGCTACTGCATTAAGACAAGGGGAGAAATATGCAACTTTTGAAGATGAAGATTCTCTCATGGAAGGGTCTTCACACTTAACTAATGTACTTCACTCTCACTCCCCAAGCTCTCCCAAGACTGAGGGATCAAGTGCCAACAAGCTTTTGGGTCCCCAAAAAACTGGAGGATTCAATTACCCCCAAACAAATGCCTCTTCTCCAGATATCATGTCATCCATTTATTCTGTTGGTGGAACTAGTAGCTTGGATGACTATTGCTTGCCTAATTTCGACAACATGGGCCTCAGATATGATCAGACCCTCAGTTTTCCTGTCCAAGTCTCCAACTCTTTGATCTGTGACACTGATTCAATGGCTCATGCTTTTAGTGAAGAAGATCATCTGCAATTTTTTGATACTGATCTTCAATCTCACGTTGAAGCTGACTTACAGAGTGCTGTTGATAGCTTCATGCTCGCACGTTCTACAGCCAATGGTGGTGCGCAGAGGAGATGGAGAAAGGTATGCAACGTCCTAAAATGGTTCATGGTTAGGAAACGAGGAAACCAAATACAGGTAAGGTTGTGAAGAACATGAAAGTTCAGTTACTAATGTACATTGCGCTCATGAATGCGCCAAAAAATTATTCTGCCCCTTTTAAAGAGAAAAAGTTATGGTTTCTCTTAGATGTAAGTAAATACATCTGTGCATTTGTTCTTAAAGCTTGCCAGATGTCATAGAATTGCTCTACCCTTTGGTTATTAATTTTGTATATACTTGTATTTTACGGTCAGGAGAGGATTTCTGGTTGTTGGCAGATGCTTAGTAATTTCAAGATCCAGTTACCTTTATTCTGGATCATATTTTTGTAAGCATGTTGTCTAATAAAATCAGTTTTTTTCCGAGAATGTTGGTTCACCATGAAAACTTTTATCAGATATCTGGATGTTCTTTATACAGGACAGTAAAAGTGTTCACACAGAACCTAGTAATTCCAGATCTGGTTCAGTTGCTTCTAGATGCAGATCCAAACGCGCAGAAACTGATCTTATTTAAGATAAAATCTCTAAATATAAAGCAATCTTGAATTAAAATATTGAAATTATAATGAATTAGTTGAAAATCTAATCTAAATGAAATAGAATAATGCTTTATTATATAAGACTTGTGAGTAAAAGTGAATATTATTTTTGATAATTCAAAGAGTACAAGAAGGATCAATATTTATATAACTTTGATCACGAACACTATGGCAGAATTATGGACATTAGATAAAATTTGACTAATACAAATATGGAAATCCTTCCAAGACAATCCTAATGAAAAAAAAAAAAAATCTAATTAAATTTGTAAAGTAAACAATGCACATTTCTTGTTACACATGCTAATACTTCTATCCATAATTGTGAATAAAATCTTAAAATCGTTCTGTAAGTAACCTGTTATTAAAAATTTCGTCAGTTGATTTTCAGAAAAAAACATGTTATCTCTGTAAAGTAATTGTGAAATATTTCCTCTTTGAAGTACTTATTTATTTCTATACGTTTTTCTCTGCTTGTTCAATTGGATTATGGCAAATTCTAATGTAAAAGATTTTTATATTACCAAAAGATTGTATTTATTATGAAACTACGAGTTGATTCATGAAATATATGTAAGCAAAAAGGCTTTTTTCTTCAGTAAAAACATATGGGCGTACGAATTTTTGTAGAAGTATATACAAGAAATTTATAACTTATATTATCTTATTGAACCAAAGACCATGTTTTAAGAAAAAATATTTCACAAGAATCTTTCTCTAGGTGTATTTTAAAGTTAACGTAAACAAATATTTAATGTAGAGAAACAATTATTACTGATTTAACCAATTATAACAGAAAGATTAGCAAATTTATTTTAAATTAAAAATAAATAAAATTAAAAACTTTGTATATTCTCAAGATATTTAGTATATTTAGTTTTTCAATATTTTATTAGTCCAGAAATATAAATTACTTAATAAATAATCTACACCATAAGAATTTAAACTAATTAAATCCAATTTAAAAAGCATGAAAAACACAATATGTGAATATATATGTTTTAAAAATTTATCAGCTAGTCCAATTGTGTTCTATGTTTTTCAATTTGATTTTATTTTTCTAACATTCGAATTTATACTTTCTATTCTTTAGAGAAAAATATGTATTACAACGTAACTTTTCTTAATTATTTAAGTAGGCTAATCATATTTTTCTTCTCTCCATGTGTAAATATGGACAACAACGATAAAAAAAAATTAAACCTTTACTTGCAATTAATGTTGGAGCTTTAAAAATGAAATCGAGGTATTGAATGAAGTTCTCAGCTAACACAATAGTGTATGAAAGTTTATTTTTCTTTTCTGTGGTTCCAAAATTAATAATATTCTATTTCTTTATAATTATATTCCATGTACTATGTAAATATAAGATTTTTTTACATAAGTTGATCTATTCACTTATCCACACACACAATCACTTCTATTTTTTTATTGAGGTACTATTTCTCTATCCATTAACGCCAAATGCCTTAGCTTCGTAGTTAGTACAGTTTTCACGATTTGTCAACATCATTAAAGTCGCAACAATGAGTTTGAAGAAGTACGAGAATATATGCTTGCAATAATTTAGTCTTCCATTAACAAAAAAAGAATATTCTTAGTGTCTGTTCTGTATATGAAATCATGTATCATATATTTAAACATTTTGGAACCTTCAATTTTAGGATGTTTATCGCAATTCTACTTTTATTAACTTTTGAAGTATTCGTTGAAGTTTAAGCTGCTGAGTATTGCATTCTATGGATTTTGCCTACTATTCTTTTATCTTGATAATGATAGTACGAGCCTCTCAAATAAATTCATAAGTGATTCAAAATAAAGCATATCTAGATCATGATGGTACCTGGCTCTCAAATAAAGTTTTAAAGTTAAATATTTTGTTTTTGAAAAGAACCTCTCTAAAAAACTACGAAAAAAGTTATTCAAAAATGATGGGCCACTAATGTTTTGCTTTTCAATTCTTGAATTGTTCATCAACCACACCTTTTTTACCTAATAATAATAATAAAATTAAAGTCAGATATTTCGGCCAAGCAATTTTTCACAGATTAATTTTTTAAAATTAACAAGACAAGGTCATTGGTCAACGGAAATTTTTATAAATACCCTTCTTACTGAAATAGTTCACTCCTTTTCCTAGTCTTTATCTTAGGTTAGATGTAAGAAAATCATTTGTGATTTGATATTACTTTTAGTTGATGTTTTTGAAACTAGACCAAATTCATCAAAGTACTAGTTCAAAAAGATTCAATCGGGGTAGAACAAACATTAATAAAATGACTAATAATTCAATATAACATCTAAAGTAATACTAAAAAATGTTTTATGGTTGGTTGGTAAGTTTAGAAGGTAATTCTAGTGCAGAAAAGAGAGGGAAAAACACGTAAGGTATATTGCAGCAGATGAAAATGTGAATACACCTGAATGATTGAGACATGTACATCTGTCTGGTTGATGGTAGAATGGTCATTTCAGCAGAGGCTCTGCCGGTGCCATTGGTGGCCCAAAGCCGTCATCAGCTAGTCCCAAATCAAATCATCAAACTGGCCATTATGAATACAGCTAACTTTGTTTTATATTTGTCTTTTGTTCAACTCTTAAATATTAGACCAATGGACAATTCAACATGATCACCACCTGTTTGAAAATTTTCCCATCCCAGAATTTTGAAAGAAAGTATTCACCCTCTATTCAATTCTCCAACTGAGATGGCATCATTTGCAGGCACCACCCAGAAGTGCACAGCTTGTGAAAAGAAAGTATATTGGGTGGAACAGCTTACTGCTGACAACAAGGTGTACCATAAATCGTGTTTCAGATGTCACCACTGCAAGGGCACCCTCAAGGTCAGACCAAACATAGGATCGTGCTTTTAGATTTTCTTTGCTCCGAATTTGATCAAAGCTTCATTTGAGTTTTTACTCTTAGATTGGTTGAATGATTGTTTTCTTTTCTTCTGGTGGATTGATGATGATTTGTATGATTTAATGCATGGAAAGTGTATCTTTTCTTCCTTTATGAGGACACGTTGCTAAGAGTATCTGCTAGAAAAATATGTTCTGTTTCCAGTAATAATCATACAATGTGACTTGAGTGAGATATAGGAAAAAGGAGCATTGTAATCCTAGAATTGAGGGTTGGAAATAGACCAGAATTGATGATATCTATTGTACCTTAGAGAGAATGGTCCAGTGTGAATAACAGATTGAGATATGTTACCTGTTTTTCAATCTGAATAAGGAGAATGTGGCCCTGAGTAGGGAAGAGGCCAAGATGAATCCATGTGGCGAATCCATATAGTAAAGTGTAGAATAAAAGGATATTCCTGTTGGACACTAATTTCAGATGAATTTGTTCCTATTTCTACTTCATATCTTTCAAAGAGTGCCCAACACTATTCTCCAGATGCCATTTCCATCTTTAGCCATGAGGAAGAAAATCCTATTTTTCACAACAAAATTTTCAAGAAATTTAAACTAATTGACGTGGTTGACTGGTAGAATAATTACTGTGTGAGATTGCATTTTTCCTATATCTGATAAACTTTTTGTACCTTTCCTCTTGTGATAACTGTTATGCATTTAATTGCAAAGAACCTAATCTTAGATGCTTTATGTATCTTTATTTTATTCTACTAATAGTAATTTAAGAATTCATATTTGGATTCTGAAAGTATACCATTTATCTAACAGCTATCTTCTTCTCGATGTTTGAGATTTGGATGCACGTTACTTAATCCACGTCGATGGTTGTCCAACTCACTCATCAAATTTTAGTTTTTCTTTTAAAAACTTTGAATCTGTAAGCCTGTTTTGTAAGCCTGTTTCATCAGACACTGACTTGATCAGTGGAGGAAGTTTTAGAATCATGTGACAACTTTCTATTCCATATTATCTGTTTTAAAACTTTGTTTTTACTTCACATATATAACACTTTTAAAATAAAATTTTTTTTATTGTTTTCTCAACAATATTTTTCTTATTTATCATTGTTGCTCTCAAACATTAATTCATAACTATAAAATACTTTTTACACGCAGAATTTAAAATAGAAACTTGTTTTTGTTGTGCATCCTGCAGCTGGGTAATTATTGTTCCTTTGAGGGTGTCCTATACTGCAAGCCCCATTTTGATCAACTGTTTAAGATGACTGGAAGCTTGGACAAAAGTTTTGAAGGTGAATTAATGCTATATATGCAGTTATTTTTTGAAAACAAATACTTCTTTTAGTTTTAGCAATGTACACTCTTCTCAAGTTATTCTGTTATATTCATGTTTGAAGGTATTCCAAGAATTGCTAGAGTTGAAAGATCTGCAGATCAGGTTTTTACACATTCTTAATACACACAAAAAAAATCTTTCTATCGTTAGGATTCTTGTTTAGGATTGTAGGAAAATGCATTTGCTACAAGTAAAAAAAAATTAATTCCCTTTGTATTGTCTCTGGGAATTCCACAGGTCCAAATCAACAACAAGGTTTCAAGGTTGTTTTCTGGAACTCAGGAAAAGTGTGTTGTTTGCAAGAAAACAGTGTACCCAATTGAAAAGGTATATAATATTGTTAGTGATCTTCAGATCTTCCCATTGTTAAATATTTCTCTAAAACAAGTGTCTGTAGTAGAAATGAACAACTAAGAATCTATGTACTTAAATTTTTAAAAGATTAATATCATAACAGGCTTTAAATTAAATTAGCAGTAGATACGTTCTTAGTGCTTATTTTAAAACCAAATTCACTTTGGAAGATGATTATTCTAGTTATACAAAATCATTAGCTTAATATTATTAAACGTGGAAGAAGCACTAGAAACAAAAATATAATTTTCCAGTATTTGTTTAAAAAGGGGAAATAAACGAATTGAAAGAGCCAGAAATAACAGCGAATAACGCATCTCACACTCTGGCATATAAAAATAATCAATTATCATCATCCATTTTTGCAATGGAGACACAAAAAATAGGAGACAGTAGATTCAAATAAAATATATAATACTAGAGAAGATAAAATAAAAAAAAAAATTAAGTTATTTGTTTAAAATTTTACGAAGTCAAATGCACACATTCATAGGGCACTTGGCATCCCAAGATATACCCCAGAAAAAGAGTGACCATAAACAGCATAATGAAAAACTTAACTACCTGAAACTAAATTAGATGATGTCTTTTTTTACTGATGGCACAGTTGTTTCTTCAGGTGGCTGTTGATGGAAAATGTTACCACAAATCTTGTTTCAGATGCACCCATGGAGGTTGTGTGATCAGTCCATCAAATTATGTTGCTCATGAACATCTTCTTTATTGCAGACACCACCATACCCAGCTCTTCAAGCAAAAGGGTAACTTCAGCCAATTAGTGAAGCAAGAAAATCTCCAACTCACCACTCAAAACACCACACAACCTGCAACTAATGGCACTGCAAGTCCACCTCATCACTCTTCTTAGGTTTCACCAAGTGTCCCTGTTACACTACCAACTTCTATTTCTTTCATTATTTATGTTATAATAGTTGTGTGGCAAGCTTGTAAACACAACTTTAAACTTATTTTTGATTGTTTTTGTTATTTTGCGTTCAGAAAGAATTCATGTATACTTCCATTAAAGTCCTATTGTTGGCCGCTTGGTGCATATACTATGAATATTTGAATAAACTTATAATATTTTAGGTAGAAAAATATAAATTAAGATTACTGTAAATGTTTTTCTATTAACTCATGCACAAATTAATCTTTTTAAGTTATAAACAAAATTATTTTATCTTATTTTTTAAACATATATATAGAAAAAAAAATCAAAATGTATTCACCGAGTCATGAAAAAAAAAAACACAATATAAAAATATAAAAGTATGTAGTGAAAATAATTCCTCTTAGTAAAATAAGTGAGAATTAGTAACAAAAGAAAATGACAATATTCACAAAAACATATATCAATATTTTTAATGTAGAAAAATTTACTCAATGTTACACCGAGAGAAACAAATATACAAGTCAATCAATGAAGTTCTAAGATTAAATATAAGGTTAAATATAAGTACAAAAAAGTCAAATTGAAAATATGTTTACAATTAATTAATACATCAAAACAATAATATTCTAAAAAGAACAAAATTAAAATAAAATAATAATGCGAAATTGATTTTTATGACCACGTACATTCGATCGATGAAGTGAAAAATTTTATGTCTTCAACCTATTTTGAAAATTTCAGATCAAACAAAACAAAAATTACAATTTTATTAAGAGGGTATTGTTAATATGACAATTGATTTTTTTTCTCTTCCAAAAGAGTGTGAAAATAACACTCTCTTACTTAAAAGATTCATTTTCACGTAATTCAAACTTTTGTTAAAAGGGTGTTCAAAACTAATATATCTCTGTCTGAAATAAGATGATATTTGAAAAAAATGTGTGTGTTCTACAGTCAAATTAAGTCCTTCCCAAATGTCCAGGTTTTGATTTTAAGATTTTGAATTGTTGTACAACTAACATGTGGGTTGAGTGTGCACGAGCTGTAAACATGTCCATGGCCGAGAAATCCGCAACCACTCTAGTTGCCCTGTGTATGAGGGATTTGTTTCCAAGACAAAGATTATATACACTTTTCTCATTTATTCGATTTTTTTGTGCAGCCTGGAAAATGATTTAACAATGAAAACTTAACACTTATTACTTTTACATGTCATTTGGAGAGAGAAAACAAAAATCTAAAAATCAGACATTATCAGTCAAACTTTGAAGGCGGTTTCTTAAGTTGTTTTTCCTAGCTGTTTGTTTCTGCTGTCCAACCACAATTGGTTACTTTATACACATATCCTCACTCTCACTCTTAACAAATGTTTGGTTGAATTTGCTTCCAACAAAGATCAACGTCTCTTTGAAACCATAATTTAAAAATCAATGCAAAAAAAAAGAGACAAAATAGACATCCACTTCCTCTTTTTCAGGTATGGATATCACATACATGCATCTCTAGCTAGTATTGTTGTGGAACTGTGGTGTGAAAGAGATAATACAAATTAATGACCCAAACATACATAACTGCAATCTGAGAGAGAAAAGGAAGGTTTTGCTCGAATGATTGTTCATCATACAGAAGGGAAATAAAGTGGGAAAAAAAATAAACAGACAAAGAAAAAGCAGGAAAGAAAGAATGCAGTGGGTGATGTTATGGATTTTTTAAACACAAGGAAAGCACTTTGGGAAGAAAAGTTAAAGAAGCCAAATATTGGTGGGCCGTGTGGAAGGAATTCTATGTAGTCGATGATGGAATCTTGAGACCCCTCGTGCAGTGCAACTAAATTTCATGCGTAGGAAGTGCACGAGTGGTGAGCTGGTTGCAATTGTCCTATTCTATAGTTTTTCTTTCATGCTTTTTTAATCCTTCTTGATGCAAAATCTTTAAGTAAGGGAAAGAAAACAATTAAAAAAGACAAAGCAAAAATAAAGGCTCTTTTGCTTTACCAGCAATAGACAGAGAGAAAGTATAGAGACGAATAATTCAATGGGCCACAACAAAAATAAAATGTTCTGCTTCTAATGCAACAAAAAATATCATGCATGTCTAAAGTCATGAACTGCATAGGCACATCTATTGCAACTGTGTTAAAGTAAACCTTGTGTTGTGTTGTGTTATGTCGTGTCACATCTTCCTTCTCCTCACTCCTTTTACTTTTCATTTCTACTCCACACATTCTTTATCTTACTTCTACTTTCTTCATACTCATTAAAACCTCTTCTTCATTTTTATATTACACAAACAAGTGGATGCTTCAAGACAACCAAGCCCTTACCCCATCTCATAATTATTCCTTCATACATTAATACTGTTCAAATGTCATCTATTTATTTATTAAAAAGTACCCTCTATTTTTCTTTTGCCACACATGCCTCGTGTAGGTTTTTGGTTTATTAAGCTTCAACTGAAAAAAGTAGTAACAGTAACCGTACATCAATATTCTTTGTAGTGCTTTATTGCCAGAGTTAAAAAATTTCTGTTATACACTTAACAGGTCGTAGATCTTGTTAAATAACCAAACCATTAGTACTTTAAACATTGCTCTTAAGTATTTTGTAACATTCTGGTGGCTTGATATTAAGAAAAGAAGATAAGAGAGCAACCATGATTTGCTTTAAGCCTTGTGTGACGGTGCTCACAAACATATTACTTTTTTTCGGTAATTATCTGTCTGATGCTGATGTATTAATTATGAGCCATATATATAAAAACAAAAAACAGATAAGAAAAACGGTGAAGTTATGCTGTTGAAGGGTGTTTTCACCAGAAAGTAAGATCTGAATACATAAATTGATGTTCAATATGTCAACCTTTACTATACAGAATTATTATGCATGAAGGTGGTGAAGCGAAGGGAGTTTTATGATCTCTGAGTTTTCTCTGGGTTCCCCAAATGTACTATATTTAATTTAATTTAATTTGCACAGATCTAAGCAATGATGGAGAAGGATTGATTAATTTGATTTTGGTGGTTTGAGTGTCGCTGAATGCTCCTCTGTCTGTCCCTCACATCACATGTGGGAAAGATTGAAAACACAGATCAGCTTGTTGCCTCTGAGATGCTTTGTAAAGAGGGTTGCCATGTTCTTGACTTAGCTGTGGCACCAGAAGCATTATTACTTGATGCTGTCCTTGACCCCTGTCTTTCACCTTTCGTTTCCTGAAAATCATAATTCAAAATCTAAGAATCACATACCTCAAACCACCAACTACATATTATTACCTTTAAACAAATCTCTCTCTCCTTCCTTTCTTCAATAAAATCCATTATTATAATTCCTTGCCATTCATGTAAGTTTTCTTGATTCTATACAAGTTACTAGAGAATAAACGGGGAAGAAAAATGATACCATGAAGGATCAAGCTCCCAAACGAACTAGCAAAACCTTAGTTAGTAGAAATACATCTGAATCAGTTAGTAGAAATACATTATCTAATGTTGCTTAACGAAAAACTGGTTGTCTATAAGCACAAATACTACACCAGGAACCTGTTTTAAAGATTTATGTTTTGACAATCATAACATAAACAAGTAAGGAAGTAGAAACAGTAAAATCCAAAGTTTGATTGAGATTTACCAGGTTGTCCTCCGGCTCAGACCTCCTTGCTGATTTGTCTGTCCTTTCCTTCATCAGATTTGGCTTTTGTGCTGATTCTGGCGAGTTTCTCTTCAGCTTTGCTTGCTTCTTTGCCCAGAGACCCTTCATAACCTCTGAGAAAAACACCACATAAAGATTCAAAATTTGAAAACTTTAAGGGGAAATAACAACATAAAAGAGTTAAAAAAACCAGAGGGTGATCAAAGAAAGTTGAAACTAACCTTGAGCTGAGATTAGTCTATAAACTTGGCCAAGCATAAGGGTATCCGTTGGCTTGAGAAGCTTGATGCGGGTGAGACGAACGGGGTTGGTGGTGTTGGGGTTGTTGTTTTCACTCTTAATTTGGCAATTTTCAGTGTCCTTGGACGTGCACAATGTGGTGGAGATAAGAAGAGCAACATAGTGATCAGGGTTGGTCTTCATGACTTCACTAGCAGTGACAGGCCAATACAACCTTTCCACTTTCCCATTGGGTTGTTGTATGACCAGAGTTGCAGTGTCAACGGCTTGACAATTTCCCATCTCTAAAACTCTCTCTCTCACACACACACACGCAACAAGAAGAGGATAACACTAATGGAAGGTGGGTTACTGCAACATTTATAGCAGCCACAAGTTTGAAAAGGGGCAAACAAAGATTTACAGAAGAAGGAGGGCTATAAATAGTGGTTGGTAAGTTGGAAAGTTTTACAGAAATGATAACGATAATAATATGTGGATTAAAAAAGATAGATTTTTGGAAAAAGATAGAAGCGAAGATGAGGAAAGAGAGTAAAGTAGAAGGGGACCTTGGCAGCTTAGGTGATGTGATGTGCTCCTCTAACACGTTACATTCTCGTGGTCTACCTTCTTAGGGTAATGTAAAATCATATGTTTCTCTGTTCATAAGGTTAAACTCTTCCCCTCCATGTCACCCACTTACCCTCTATCCATAGGTTATACCCTGCTTTATAGGGTATAACTTTTTTTTTTTTTTCATTTGACCTTTTGGACTTCAGGACTCCGACATTGACGCAAGAACAGAAGCCATTATTAAACTCCACAAAAAAAAACAAAGAACAGTGGTCATTAAAGTAATGGCAAGGGTACATGCAAAAACAAAAAGAGTTTTATACATAAAATCATGACATTCATCTACGGTGTGCATGATCTTTATAATAACTATATTCGTACACTGGTTTTTCTTTACATTATGTCACTTGTAATATTTGTATTTTGTTCTCTCTTTCTTTAATATTCTTTTCCTTTTCACCTTTCAACACTCTACGAGTATACACTTTTAATCTATTACTTTCTCATTGAATAGAATAAGTACGGAACTTTAGAAGATTATCAATTTTTTAACTATACTTTAATAAACACGTACATACGGTAAAGACTTACAAAAATATGACATTTTAAAAATATAATATTTTAAAAATAGTAAAATTTGATTATTTTAATAATAAAAAATTTTAGTATAAAATAGTTTCATATACACGAGTTTTATTATTTTAAAATACACAATTTCTTTATAATCATTATATCATTCTTTGAGGGTTTTTTGACTTCTATCTAGAAGTTCTTGTGAGTTTGATAAATTTGATGTTTTATATGTTGATGAAATCTAAATTATCGAATAAATTTGGTTTGATTTGTATTGTTGAAGTGATTTTTATGATTTAGTTGAAAGTTGCATGTTATAATATATGTGTTTGCTTTGATTGATCTTGTGATATTTGAGAGAATTAAAATTTGAGTAATTGAGCAATCTGATACGAGCCTCAATATTTTAAAAATGTTTTTTAACCAAAGTATAAAGAGAGGAGTAATTGAACAATTAAACATGTCCAATTTCCCTTATATCATAAAGTGCATTTTCTGATTTCTGGTTTCTGATGGAAGATTGGCGTTGAGCATCAGTCTCGTTGTGCATGTTTGGGAGCATTTAACCTTCAAGCCGCTTAGCGTCGGTTTATACGGCTAAGTGTTGAAATTTGCAAGTGCTTATGCGTTAAGCGGCACCAATGTGATGCCGAGCAGCATTTATTGCGAGGAGAATGGCGTTGAGCGCCAGTTTGCCCTACTTATTCTATTTTTTTGCTTTGGTATCCTTGGTGATGTTTTTTATTAATTAAGTTATTATGTTAATTGTTTTATGAATAATAATGAATGTGAGAATGATCTTGTGAGCACATGGAATGATGTTTACAGAGTTTCAAGAAAAATTATTTGTGATAGTATTTTTAGTGTATGTCTTAATATAGGAGATGTTTGGAAGGATGTATCCTAAACTCTAATAATTATTATTCACACTCAAATAAAGTAGAACGATTTATGTGATGAGAGCCATCAATCAGAGGAGTGAAGGTATCAGGAAGCTTTAATATTGATTAGTCTTTAGGATAAAGCTTGTACAAGGCTGGTATGATTTGAGTGTATAAATTATATATATTTTATAATTTGAAATGATATTTTTTAAGTGATTTTTTAATTTTTTAATTTTTGTATATTTCAAAATTATTTTAAGAAATATTATCTTAAATTAATAGAGAAAGTTGTTAAAATATAATTGTTATATATATATATATATATATATATATATATATATATATATTTCTATTTCTATTTATAGGCAAGTTGCATTTATAAATGAGGATGGAAAACTGCCACGGATCATTAGTTGTTTCGGTGCCTAATTCCTTTGAGCGCCATTACTCAACCCAACTTCTACTATATTGTCACTGCCACATTCACTTCTCAATAACTATACATCAACAACATTACCTTCTTTTTCAGTTGCCTATTTTCAAAGTGCGTGTCATTTATGTATTTTTTTTTAATTTAGATCATATAAATACATTAGATTCTTAGTTTGATCATTGAATAGCACTTTTTTATCCAAAGTTACACGACATTATATTCATTCAATACTATGCATATATCACGTGCAGATACGATTGGCTTAAACCTTTAAATTCTGAAATACATATATACTTATATAAGATACATTTTGAAACTCATGAAACGAGATAAACATTTAACTGTTATAACTCAGCAAATTCAAATGGAGAATGTAATTTGTGGATATTAGCAAAAACAAAAAATTGAGATTATTGTTGTCATAAATTACTTCTTATTTAATTATAATTGAGTAGGAATAGTTTTTTTTTTTTCCTTAAAATCATCCACACGGAAACAATTTCATTTTTCGGATTATCAAATGCACAATTTTTAAATGTTTCTATATTTTTAATTCT
>Ga0214544_1004356_pt1 | contig 28512 bp, 24 predicted proteins | sample CNSS3metaG_FD_160074 | JGI IMG/M metagenome (GOLD analysis project Ga0214544, IMG submission 160074) | Root nodule microbial communities from cowpea collected in UCLA plant growth center, Los Angeles, California, USA - CNSS3 | ecosystem: Host-associated > Plants > Roots > Nodule | place: USA...
TTATTAGTTATAATTGAATAATTTAATATGTAAATTTAATAATTATTTTAACTTATCTAATTAAAAACATTAACTAATCAATTAAAAGTTAAAATAATATTTTATTTGATTAATTATGACTTTAATAATAATTTATATGTATATATAAAAAAAATTAAAAAAAAAAACAAATTAAAAAATTTGAAAACTAATTAAAAAAAAAAAAACTAGACGGGTCAGCCCGGCCCGACCCGTTAGCCCGTCCTATACGGGACGGGTTGTGACTATTGGCCCGTTTCTGTTTGACGGGTCAGCCCGTCCCGGCCCGTTTTTTGACGGGTCACATACGGGCCGGGCCAAAACGGGCCGGGCTGGCCCGTTTGCCACCCCTAGTCATCATAGAAACATATTAATAAGAAATTGCAGCGGTCGAGGGCATCAAGGAATCAGGCTGCAAAACGAGTGGGATGATTTGTTGTTAGTTGTTGAGTAAATAATACTTAGTATTGATGTCATATTAATATTTCCTATTTTTATTTAATTATTTTATTTCTACAATTTATTTTAATTCATCACTTTAAAATTTAAAACTATTTATCTAAGATCTCTTGAATAAAGTAGGAAGTACATTTAAAACTAGAATAAAAAATACAAAACAGGAAAGTCGAAAAAAAAAAAAGTAAAATAAAAAATGAAACACATTAGCATCTTGTTTTTGTATAAAGATCCCTTAATGAAGTGATCCATCCCTCATTATTTCGTTTATATATTACTAAATTTGTGAAATAACAAATGTTAAATAATCATAATCATGACTACATTATTTTCTTTAAAATATAAAAACTCTTTATAATATAAAAAAGAAAAATCCATACACAATAACACAGATAAATCATTTTAAAGAGGGCACCTCAGAATTGAGTATTTGTTTCTCCTCTTATGACTCTCTCATAGTTTACTTTCAAACTCAGACTGAAAATCAAAACATTCCAACACTAAAATGTGTACATTAGGAAGAGAGGATTGGAAAGAAGAAGATTTCAGTGATATGGATTCAATTAAGCCAATACTATAATCACTTACCAAAGTTAAATAACAAGGATTTGTGAGTGAGCAAATACTAAGATCTGTTATGAATGGATCTCTTGTTGTTAACCAATCTTCGCATTTCAACATTAGAAATATTTTCGTAAACCAATCCTTCCATGACTCCACAAGTCCCTCAAGTCTTGAGAGCTTTGCTTAAGAATTCTATTTTTGATATGAGCAATTTGTGGCCAATCATCCCCTGTTTCAGGTTGACACCTTGGTGTTAACAGAGGACAGTCCGTAATGGCCAACGTATCTAAAGACCCCAGCTTTTCCAGTCCTTTGGGCAGCGAATCCAAGTTTTCACATTTACAAATCACCAGTTTGGTAAGCAAACTGAGGTTGCCTATGGTTTCTGGTAGATTGGTCAAGGCAGGGCATTCATGAAGCTCGAGTTTTTCCAAAGAGGTAACATCCTCAACACCCCACGGAAGGGATTTGAGCTTGGGAATTTCCTTTATGATCAGAAAACGTAGGTGTTTCAGACCCTCCCACTCAGTCCTGGATAAGTCAAGATCAAGTTCCGCGCATCTCTCAATGGTAAGACTCTGGAGTGAGCTCAGAGACCTGAAACCTTGTGGTAGATAGAATAACTTGGAGCAATCACGAATTTGAAGGGTCTGAAGGGAAATGAAGTTTTTAAGCCATCTCTCTGGTGGAGATTGTGTAATGCGCGCAATTAGCATGGTCTTCAATTTGGAAAATGGAAGAAAGCCGTCTGAAATAGTAGCATGCACTGTATCCCTCATTGACTTTACGCTTGAATCCACAACCACCAACTCTTCATCCAGATAAGGGTACAAAGGCATGCAATGCAAATCAGGGCAGCATTGAATATGAAGTTTAGAAATGCGAGTAAAGAATGGTCTATTGGATTCCCAGTTAGCAGTTTCCCACCAGCTTCGGAGTTTGGGGCAATCAGAGATTGTGAGTTCCTTTAACGATGGAAAAAATGGTGTACTAGAGGAGGAGGAAGAGGAGGAAGAGGAGGAAGAGGAGGCTTCAGTGTCAGCACTTATTTGATCAGAGTTTCTTGAAACGAATACAAGGGAGTCCAATCTTCTTAGTTCGAGAACCCTGAGGTGTGGGAGGTGATCCAGTGGTGGTAGATATTGGCAATTGTAACAATCGTTTAGGCTAAACTTAACAAGGCATTTAATTGAAGAAAGCCAATTGGAAAACGTTTTACCGTAGTACCCGACAACGGATAACACTGCAAGATTTGGATTTGGATCAAGACATTCCAGTGATTCCTTGTCTTTTCCAGCAATACCATTCCTTTTCTTCTCATCTTCCTCCTCTTTCTCCTCGTGGTCCCATCTTAAAGTCAAACAATGAAGGTGCTTTTTGTCTCTCAAATACTTGTCTTTCGCTTCCAATGGTGCACAAAAATTCAACTGCTCCAGATGCAAAATTTCCAAGTGTCCTCTCAGGTCATCAAGATCCGTGAGTTCCCTAAGACCTCCCAAGTGGTAGTTCTTGCTAACCACAAAAAGAGACAATGTCTGCAGAGAACTCAGCTTGCCTATTCCCCGAGGCATGTGGGTGAGATCAAGGCACCCCTCTAAGTAAAGATGGATGAGGCAACTTAGATTCTCCAAGTCTTTTGGCAGTTCTTTGAGAACATGACATTGGGAAAGTTTCAATGTCTGCAAGTGGAAAAGCTTGGTGATTGAACTCGGAAGCTTCTCTATGTTGTTATGGGAGAGATCGAGAAGCCTCAAGTGCTTCAGTTCCCCGATGGAGCTCGGAACCATCTTGATCCCCAAGTCATGGAGATCCAGCACTCGCAAACACTTGAAAGTTTCTAAGATTTTTTCACAAGTTGATATGGTCAACTTCACCTCGTGCGGAAGCCGCGATTTGTTAGTCTTTCCCAGCAAGAGAATGCTCCTCAGTTTCTTCGCTTTCTCGAACAAAGCCTTTGGGATCCCACACTGAACATCCAACGCAAAATGAAACGAGGATCGCACCACTCTCTCGTGAACTTTAACCTCTGCCGAGTCTACTATGATATTCTCATCCCAGGCCACAGTCCTTGCTAGTTCATGCATTAAACGGTTCATCTTGTACCGCTTCACAACACCAAACTCGTCACTCCCCGTTTCCTGGAAAACGAAAGGAACAAAGTCGTTGAAACACGCTAAGCCAAACTCTTGTGGATCGGAACATAGGTTCCGCGAGAGAAACCCTTCCGCCATCCAGAGATGAATCAATCTCCCAGCGTCTATCTCGTGTTCTTGAGGAAACAACGAACAATAAGCAAAACATAGCTTTTGTTGCAATGAAAGTTCGTCGTAATAGGTAAACCTTATCTCTCGCAGAAACTTCTCCATCAGCTCTATTTCTGAAACTGGTGAATCAAGATCTTCTAGCAACCTTGCTATGGCTATTATCTTCATAGGGACTCCTCCACAATATTCCCTCACTACCCTCCGTCCCATATCTTCGTTTATTTTTCTCGAACCTGGTCTATTCTGAAACAGACACCACGATTCCTCTTCGTTAAGCCCTTGCAAAACATGGGGCTTAAGTTTAACCGTGCCACTTTCAGCAATCTTGTTTGCGACAAAATTGCTACGTGTAGTTACAACCACTGCCCCACCAACTCCAGCCTCCGCTAACTCGCCCTGCAACTTCTGGAGACACCCCTCACCGTTCTCGACTCTCAAATCATCAAGCACAAGAAGAAAGCGTTTACCCTGGTTAGCTGTTTCGGTAACACGTGTAGCAATGGACTCCACGTTGAATGTTTCAAGGTTTACCCATATCCGTGACGGAAAGAGAGCTTTGACTTCCTCATCCCCATAAACCAGACGAGCAAGTTTACTCTTCCCTATTCCGGCAACCCCAACAATGGTAACCACAGGAACAGAAACAACATGGCTGTTCACGAACATCTTGAGTTGATCTTTAATATCCTTCTTCACATTTTCTCTACCAACCGCTTCAACATTCTCAAATTCCTCATTTATACGAGTCAACTTTCTCTCATTCTCCCTAGCTTCTTCAGAGATGACCAAGCTTTCTGCTTCGTTTGAGAGGCGTTTGAGTTCCTCAATGGCGTCTTTGATTTGGTGCTTGAATTTGTGGCGATGTGCCATGTTTTGGCCGGCTTTGATGAGAGATATCGTGGCGGTGGTGGCCTCCGTGTTGTGGCGATGATCCTCCATCAAATCGTTCAAATCGTTGACCATGTCTTTGACATTTTTTAACCAAAGTGAAAGAACCGAGCGGTCTTGGATTTTGCTGTGCATGGCCTTCTGAACCGTGAGGAGTATCCTTTTGAGGTTGTCTTCAAATTGTTGAATGTCGTTTGAGGAGAGACGGGTTGCTGGGGGTGATAGGATGGTGGTGGCGCATTGAAGGATGTGGGATATGGCGTCGGAGAGAATAGCCACGTCCATTGATTCAACAAAGGTGGATGAATAATGTTTGGAACAAGGAAGAAGAACAGTAAGTGTTGTGTTGATGAGAACAAGAGACACGTCAAGAAGACATTGATGCTGCTTTCGTGCTTTTTAATTTTTTTCCCTTTTTAAAAAAAAATATTACTTACAAAAAAATATCCATAATTACTACTCATTCTCCTTTAATGATTAATTACATATTTACCATATTATTAAAATAAAGTTTTCAAGTATTTATTTAACTGTGAGTGACTTCGGTCTTTATAATAAGAAATATCATTTTTTTAGGTTTTTTTTAAGAGTAATTTGTATTTTTTTATGAATCGTAGTTAAAATTGATATTTAATTCGAAAAATAGTATGATGTTACGAAAAATTATTAGAATCATTAAATAAAATTATAAAATAATAAAAATCATTATTTTTTCTAAATTGTTACCTTACCTACATCACTATTCACTTTTTTTAAAAATAAATTCAATTCAAATAAAACTTAAATTTAATTAAAATTTAGTACAATTAAAAATTTACTTTATTATGTGTTGTCACCATCTAATTACAAATTACTATGATTAAAATTATTTTTTTAGTAAATGGAATTTTAATTAAAACAAAATATAAATTATTATGTGTGTGTATGGTTGTTAGAATTTCGATTTCATTGTCTAAGTAAGTATTTCGTGATCAATCTCAATTTGAATTACGTACATTACACTTTAAATTTATATATGTTTTAGTTGTGTTCAGTGTTCACAATATGGATAAACAAAACGTTTCCAACAAATCTAATATAAAAAGCATTTAATAATTTGGTGTACTACTTTCCACGATAATTAAAGATTGACATTGCTACTAAATTTATTAACCTTACCAGGCACGCAGACATAGACTTTAATTTATTTTATATTAAAGCAAGCATTAATATGTGTGCCCAGTGTTCACACTAATGTGGTCCAGAAAGGGTATTCACACTAATCCAGTACAGTACAAAAATACAAAAATGTTACAGTAATAAATTGTTAATAGTGTTTGTTTCCCTGTGTTAGGTCAAGATTCAATTTAATTGAAATTTTACTGCACATACTTACAAAACTTAAAAAAAAAATGTTCTCTGTAGGGAATCCAAGACAAGAGACATAGGTTATAAGGACATAAAGATAACATCAAACCATGAGATGAATTAAAAAACTATATTCCATTAAAAAAAATATAATAAAAAAAGAGATTGATTTTTGTTTTCTATTTTTAATCAATTAAGCTGGACTATGTAAAAAGTATATATCTACAAAGCTATATCATATTAACTGTTATTTTTCTTTTAATAATTAAATTTTTTATAGGAAATAAAAATACGAAGACCAACTAAATCCAACAAACATGTGTTTGCACTTGAATTAAAAAAAGTTGTCACATTTGCCAGGTTGTTTCCCAGACAATAGAAAGGATTAGTCAACATAGAAGATAAGTCTCTGCTAATTTTATACATATATTTACATGACTTGACCCGTCAAATAAGGATCACATTTCCTTTTTCATTAGTAGTGAAAACTCCAAGGAAGATAAAGAGTCATGTCACTGGAAAAGACACATTAGCAAATGCAAAGTTGTTGAAGTTGTTCTTTTTTTACCTTGTGATGGAGAAGAAATTCAATAAAGAAATAAGAGAGAGAAGGAGAAACATAAAATAAGTAAAAGAATATTTAAATCTTGAATGAAGGAGTAAGTAAAGAAAAATTATATTAAAAACTCTTTGTAGTAATTTTAAGATAATTTTAACTAAGTTTTTAAATGTTTTGTTGTATCGCTTTTCATTAACTTAATACTATTTGTTCATTAGATTTTGACAAAAAAATATTTAATTTTTAAAAATGAACTGAAAAAGTGTAATTTTCATAAACATTTCCCTCTTAATCTTTATCGCAACTTAAATATTAATGTTATTAATAAACTTAATACTTTTTGTGACTGATAAATCATTTGTTGCTTAAAATTGTACTGAGTGAGTGACACTTCTACATCAATAAATCACTTGTTTTTTACAACTTTTTTCCCCCTCATTGGTACTAGGTTTAATTTTAGAAGATCTCTTAATTTAGAAGTTTGATGAAGGTGAGTTGAGGAGTTTTCTTTATTTCTTTAAGATTTTTATGGGATTTTTTAATAGAATAAAATATAAGATTATATTTTTATTCTTATAGTTAAAATTAATATAAAGTAAAATATATTTCTATAAAAATAATTTAAAATTAATACAAAATAAAATTATTTAGTTAAAATAAAATTTGAAATAGTGTAAATAATTTAAACTTAAATGTGATTGGTTAAAAATGATTTTAAGTAAATATTGAATTATACAAAAATTAAAAATATTATTAATTATTTATTTCTATCATCACTAAATTCATTAGTACTTAAATATTTTATTATTTATTTTATTTATCGATTTTCTCACAAGGCAAAATCAATTCTCTCGACCATATAGCTCAACTAAAATTGATTCATCATCTCACATGAATCTATAATGGATTACATTTCTCCATACATAAGAGAATCGACTCCCTCACCCCTTACATGATGCAAACCACCACAGACTGAAAACATACACAATCACATGCTACATACAACCTTAATTAAAAAAAAGAAAAGAAAAATAAGGACATTTTGGTAAAACAACAAATAATGAATTCAATTAAAAAATAAATAAAAAAATAAGGGTATTTCGGTAAAACAATGAATAATGAATTCATTATCTTCTTCAACTCACAAATCATCATAAATAAATATTAAACTTATTCGTCAATCCTTCCACGTAAATTCGCTCAAAGAGTAAATCAAGGGTTCATCCTCTTCCTCATCCCACAAATTTCTTCCCACAAATTACTACAAATCATCATAAAGAAATAACAAATTCATTCATTAACCCTTCAACATTAATCCGCTCAAAGAGTGAATGTTAGAAGAAACACAAAGTATTGATCAAAAATATCTCAACTTCTCATATTTAAATGCATAACATTTTCTCTTGCGATATTTTATGTTTCTAGAAATACTAATACCATTGGATTATCATCCTTAAAATCTTCTCTAATGCTTAAAACTTGCTTTTTCTGACCATAAATTTTTAATGACCCACAATCTCGTCAAATAAACCAAGATGAACTACACTTAATAAAATTATAGGTGAGTAATATACCTAAAAAAATTGTGAAAATAGTTAAAAATGAGCTTGTGGCTCCTATAAACATTCTTAGAACTCCCACTTATTGTTTAGACCAAACGGATGTGACTTTACAAAATTCCTTAATTATTTGCATTTGTTATCTCTTTAAATGCGTAAAAACATAAATTCAATATTTTCACCACCTATTTTGGATCTCTACTATCTTCAATATCATTTATACCAAATCTAGAAAAAAGAAGAAGAAAAGAGTTATTATGTCAATTATTTTAACCCTAAAACTAACGCTTTAAACCAATATAATAACACCCTCTAACTCCCAAAAAAAAATCATTTTAAGTTATACTTGCTCTTTATTTTTTTGTTATAATAATAATTTTTTTCTTTCACTTAGTTGAACATCATAGTTTTATTGGTAAGTTGACTTCTATTCTCATTAATATCTTCAACATTTCTTATAAATATTAAAGGTCATACTTCAAAAGTATACATAAAATGGAAGGTATTAATATATATAAAATCAAATGTATTAGTATAAAATCAAAGGTATTATCCTTGCAAAACGTTGAACATTGAATAAAATAAAAAAACAAACAGGTGGCATGTGATAAAAAAGAAAAGAAAAGAAGAAACCATATGTTATATTATATGTATTGTATTGTTTTAATTTTTACAAATAAATAAGACGAGAGATAACGATAGATACATATATGACAAAACTAAGAACAATCAAATATTTGTCTTAAATCCAATTCTTATTTGGCCAGTTTCACAACCCTAAAATATTCATATTAATCCATTTTAGGTACTATTATTACCATTAAAAAAAATCTCGTGATTCTTAATCCTAATCTCGAGGCATCCAAGTTTATTTTCTCTCTGTTTAGTCTGTTGAGGAGTGCGCGTGTGATCGAACTGAATCCTTTTCTTCCTTCTCTCCACACAGGTCTCAACGTGCAAGCTTTTCACATTAGTTAGATCATTCCAAGTACCAAACTTCCCCAGTCAAGTTTTTTTCTTTTTGCTTTTCATCTTCTGGTGCCACGGTTACCTGCAAGGTAAATGCGTACCTTCTTTCCCATTTTCATTTCACAGTTAATTGATTCGGTTGTGGAAGCTGAAGCGTAGAATGGCAGGAATGAGTGGTGCAGCGAGTGGAATAGTTCTGGAACCACTCACAAGAGACAATTACGAGAACTGGAGTGCTCTTGTGAAAAATTATCTGATAGGTCAAGGTCTGTGGGGCGCTATGACCTCTGTTTCTGAGATTGGTGTCAAAGCTAAAACCGTTTCTGACTCATGGAAGAGGAGGAATGCCAAGGCTTTGCACATCATTCAGCTGGCGTGTGGAACGGAGATTCTTAGTCAGATCAGAGATGTTGAAACGGCCAAAGAAGCTTGGAACAGATTGGGAGCCTTGTACAGTTCACAGTTAAAAGCTGATTCTGATATTGAACAAGGTATTTATGCATTTAAATCACTTTGGTTTGAGCTTAGTTATGAAACTTCAGTTCTGTGTTTCAGGAAGAAATGTTTCAAATCAACAAGAATTTCTCTAAGATAAAATCAAAGAGTTTTTCTTTTTTTCTCTCTCTAGATTTTTCGAAATCAATTGTCTGAGATTTTATTTCATATATTAACTACATTTAAAAAATTAAGTAAACTAATTAAATCAAATTTCAGTTTTGTTTTTTTTTTTGATGGGATGTATAACTGTTAATATGCTGAATTGTCCAAGGAAAGGATATTTTTGTACATTTCTCAAAAATGACCTTTTTCCTCCTCAGAAGACTTGGTAAACTGAAAATAATTTATTTTGAAGTTTGGTGTGCCAAAGACTGGATAAAGTAAATGTCTACTTTAGTTGACTTGGAATTATTGTACTCGACAATTAACTGCGTTAACTTTTAACTTAAGTCCGTGTAAAAAAATAATGATATCTATTAACTTAACAAAAAATTGTAGTTATTGTTTAGTTACAAATAACCATTAATGCTTTGTATAATTTAAACATTAAATTATTTTTATTATTTGATGATAACTAAAAGAAAAATGATCTTTTGACTACTAAATTTTAATTACTTTTTTTATAATATGATATAACATTTAATTGGTTTTGAAATATTGAGAATAAGAAAATGAAAAAATGGAGAATCACTTAAGAAAGGTCACCTAAAGTCGTAAAGGAAAATTGTCAAAATTTAGTAGTCAAAATATCATTATCCTAACTAAAAATAGAAATAGCGTGGTGAAGAACTTTCCAACAATGCTGATAATAAAATTCCAACGTGCTTGCCAACATACACTATTTTATTTAGGACTTAATTACTATATTGGTGTCTTAGTTCATTGATTTGATTTATTTTGGTTTCCTTATTATTTTTTGTTTCAATTTGATATTTTAATTCTTTAAAAATGTTCAATTGGGTTATTGCTGTTAAGTTGATGTTAATTTCTCTGTACATGTCACGTGTCATTTTGTGGAATTTTTAATTTTATTTATTTTTTTGAATTTTGAATTTTTTATTTTTAAATTAAACTGCTATATGTCACGTCATGGTTGTGCCACGTGTCATTAAGCTTGTAAGTTGTAATATCGCTTAATTATTAATTTGGTCAGAAGACAAATTGAATCATTTTAAAAAATTAGGAGACTAAAATGAATCAATTTTAAATAGAGGGACTAAATTGAAAATAACCAATGTTAGCTTGACACGTGACAAAATTATAACCTATCACGTGACAGTATTTTTTCTTTTAAATAAAAAATTCTCAAATTGACATGTGTCACAACCACAAAGTGACACGTGACAGCTTAAATTTTTTTATGAAAAAATTAAAAAAAAAATTGAAAATTTCATAAAATGACACGTGACGTGTACGGAAACAGTGTTAATATCAACTTAACGGCATGAAGCAAATTGAACTTTTTTAAAGAATTAGATAACTAAATTGAACCAAATGATAAGGAATCAAAATGAATCAAACTAACAAATTAGAGGTCAAAATAGTAATTAAGCCTTTATTTAAAAATTAATTATTTCTTCTACAAACAAACGTGTAATCATAATCTTAGTTCTTCGTCTTTAATTAATATATAATAATAATAATAATAATAATAATAATAATAATAATAATAATAATAAAATTAGGTCATGTAATGTTGTGGATCAAAATAAAATAAAATCATAACAAGATGTACAAGTTTTCAAAACTTATTTTGAGTACCGTCTACAAAAGTATTATATAAGCTAGGTCTAATAAACTCGTATATAGAATACTGAAGTTAAATAACATGCTGGTTAATGATATGCCAAAATCGAGTTATTAAATACGTGTAAAACTAGTTTTAGTAAGTTAGTTTATTAAACTATAACTGTGAAAAATTAATTAAGTAAAATCTTAATTAAAATTTGCTAGACATTCTAATGAAATTGTCTGGTGAGATGATTATTTTGTATGGAGAAGTAGTGTGACGGTATTTCAACCGAACCACATTATCTCTTTGTGTGGTCCTTTTTTATTCTTTAATTTACATTCTATTGTCTAGCAGTTGCATATTTCTCTATTATCAATTTTGTTTGTGTGGTACGCACTCTACAATATATTTGTAAGCTATTTCCTGATAATAATAAAGTTATAAAATTAAAGTTGATAAACCAGCTTAATTCATACAAACTGTTTGATAAAATTCCCGGTTAAACTGAAAGACATGTAAAAATTCAGGAGAGACAGGAAGATTCATGAATGAGTGTTTGTGTGGCAGGTGTACTGGTGGAGGATAGTCTCCTTCAAAATAAACCGTTGTACAGATATGTGGAGAGCGATGAGTGGAATGATGCAAAAGCAATAATCAACAATGACGACACCGCCATATTTTCCACCTCCTCAACGGGAAGAACCGTTCTTCATGTTGCAGTAATGGCTGGCCACGTGCACATTGTGAAGAATCTGGTGAAGTTAGGGAAAGATAAGTTAGTTACAATGCAAGACAACTTCGATTACACTGCTCTTTCTCTGGCTGCGGAATTAACCGGAAACGTAGAGATTGCAAAGTGCATGGTAGAGAGGAAGGGAGGGAAGAAACTCCTAACTATGAAGACCAAAGATGGTGAAATTCCTGTTCTTCTTTCTGCTGCAAAGGGCTACAAAGACATGACTCGCTATCTCTACTCTGAAACTCAGTTGGAAGCGTTTGTGGACAAAAATTCCCGCAACGGAGTTTTGCTTCTTTCGCGATGCATCACTGCTGAAATATTTGGTAAGCAATAACACTTACTTAACTAATTGAGTTTCTCCTCACTACTCCTTACTTACTGAAGTTGTTTTGATGAGATAGATGTGGCTTTGAGTTTAATTCATCGCATTCCACAACTCCCTCTAACCCATGAATCCGGTGGACTAAGACCCTTATACGCTCTGGCACGCATGCCTTCTGCGTTCCCTAGTGGCAGTGGATTTGGACGTCTACAACAACTCATTTATAATAGTAACTTCTAACACCATCTCTTTCTTCTCTGTTCTTATGTTTGAACTTTCTAACAATTATCCTCTTCAACCCGTTTTCAGGTTTAAGATTAGAAAGATTAGAGGTGCAAAACTTGTGCACAGGAAAAGATAAGTTGTTAGGAATAAGCATTGACCGTTGCGGAAAACGCATTGGAATAGTTGCAGATGTTACTGAAGTAGAAGGCCTTCGTGTTGCTCAAGAGAAAGACCGATATAATACTTCCTTCAGAGGTCTGTGTCAATTAAAATTTCAACCGGTGTTTAATTAATTCATTTTGAAAAACATCACTCACATGTATCATTCTCCCTCTCTTCATCTTCTTCTTTCCATTCACATGTACCAACCATAACTAAGTCTATTTCCTGTATTGTTTCTTCAGGAAGGCTCTGTGAACTGGCTTTAAATTTTACTCCCATAAGGCTCTTAGGTACGTGCCTCCATCTCTTTCAGGGATCCTGTGCCCTAGAATCCAATATATAATTCTTTCTTTGTTTGTTTTCCAGGTCGACTGCTTATATTCCTTTATCTGTTATTTCAAAATTACATACTGTTAAAGTTCTCAGCTGGTACGTCAGCACACATTGGATTAATTTCGTTCTCAAGGCAACAATATTCTTTTTTATTTCATGTTATTTATTTAAAAAGATTCCTTCTAATTAATATTTTATTCACATATAAAATGACTTAATTCCTCAGGAATTAGAGAAATACACGAACTGAAAAAGACGCACCTTGTAGTTCTTGAAATTCTGAACTGCATGTGCGACAGAGTTTCGGAGTACGAGGAATTGCAGCTGCGAGAGGCTTCAGCGTACGATGCAATGTTACAGGCAGCGAAGCTTGGAATCATCGAGTTCATAGATAAGATGAGGAAGACGAACCCTGACCTCTTGTGGGCCATTGACAGAAACAGGAGAGGTATATTTTCGCATGCAATTCTGAACCGTAGAAAAGAAGTGTTCCGACTCATGGACAAAGTCAACGGAAGGAAGGAGATAATCAGATGCAGTGCAGACGTGTTTGGCAATACCCTCTTGCACTTGGCTGCGTATTTAGGACCCTCCTCTGATCTTGATCGCAGATCCGGTGCTGCTCTCCAAATGCAAAGAGAACTTCAATGGTTCAAGGTTATTATTATTCATCACTTCCTCAATTTCATAACTATGGAAGGAAGCGAATAGAAAGAAAACTGATAAATATAATAGATGTTGTGAAAAAAATGAAAAATCAGTTTAATATATGTTTGATTATATATGACAAATTAATAATAATGATAATGTATTATTAGTTCAGGCTGTTGAGGAAATTGTGCATCCCAAGTGCAAGGAAGAGAAAAATGGAGACGGTAAGAAGCCCCGTGAGATATTCAGTGAAAGCCACGTGGAGATGGTGAAAGCTGGTGAAAAATGGGCCAAAGACACTGCTAGTTCATTCACTCTCGTGGGTACTCTCATAATCACCATCATGTTCGCGGCGGCTTTCACTGTTCCCGGCGGAAACAACCAAGACGGGGAACCCATCTTCTTGCGCGACCAGATATTCACTTTGTTTATCATAGCAGATGCAGTATCGCTCTTTACTTCCTCCACCTCTGTTCTCATTTTCATTGGGATCCTCACCTCGCGTTATGCTGAGAAGGATTTCCTGAAGACGTTGCCTTTGAAGTTACTCTGCGGCCTCGTGTCTCTTTTCTTGTCTGTGGTGTCGATGATGATAGCATTTTGTGCTTCGCTTGCGATGATGCTGAGGGGTAATCATCATTTGATCATAGCAGCTATGTCACTTGGGAGTATTCCTGTTATCGTGCTGGTACCCTCACAGCTTCGCCTCTTTCTTGAGATTTTCAATTCCACTTTGCATGCAAGATATATCAAGTGAATAAAACCTCCTTTGTAAGTGCTAAATTAACATATTATGAAGGGAACCTCCGTTAAGGACTAAAGTTTTTGTTTTGTCATATTCATGGAAATTGATTGAATTGAGTGCATGGCTTCCGATTTCCAATATAAATCAAGTTACTTAAACGAATTTTTTGTATTTCAGGATTTGTTTGAAGTTGAATTTGTAAATATGGATCGTTTGACTTTTTTTTTTTTAAAAAAGAGTGAAGTCGTTGGGAGTGCAGACAACATCAAAGTTGAAGTCGTGATATAATCTGATTTTTTTTTTTAAAATAAAGTCATTATGAGTCATGACATTTTCGGTGTATAAGAATAGTGAAATCGTCATGACTCATTACAACTTCACTTCACTTTTCTGATACACTAAAATTATCATGACTCATGACGACTTTTGAATTGTTCTTATTTTTTAAAAGAAAACCAGTATTTATCATGATGACCTCATCTGTAATACCGTTTTCATTCATGACGATTTCATTTTGTTTTACAAAATCAAAAATAAACCAATCCATATTTACAATTTTCATTTCAAACCAAATCCAAATACAAAAAAGCTTAATTATACGCATGCAATAATACAATTATCTAGTGTTGAAATTTCTGTAATGTTATTACTACACATAAACTAATTTTGTGAAATTCTAGAATGAATAAATGTTGTGAAAGTATGATATATAAGGAATGTATATACAAGAAGTCCAAGAACGTCGTAGTAGGGAGGGAGGATCTTCTTGGCGCTAGATAAATCTTATTAAAATTTTATTCTTTGTAAAAGAATTTGTGTAAGTTAAAAATATATTGTGATTATAGTTGAATCTTGCATAAGTCTTTATAGATACTGGCGGATCGATCTATATGTAGCTGAGCATGGATAAGTACATTTCCTGGTTTTGTTAAAATTATCAAATATCTAAAATAAATTATTTTATTCTTCTAATTTTATATATTTGTCTCCTCTAATTTTATTTCCATTAATTCTTTACTTTTATTTCAAAGTATTCCTTGATTGAGATTCAAATAATTTTTATCTGAAAATATAAATCAAATATTTATTTTTTTCATATTTATTAAATAAAATCTAAAATATTTAAAAATATAATAATAAAAATAGCAATAAGAGATAAACATAAATAAAAATAAAAACATGATAATACTAATTATCATTAATTTTTTACATTGTACTCATCTTTCACTCTTATATATTTTGTTTTTGAAGAAAAAAAAGGAAGTTAGACACAAACTCATTATTTTTCCTCTCATTTCTCATTGATCGTCTTCTTTTCTTGAAGAAAAAAGAAGAAGATAATTCTTTTGTGTCTCACTTGATACTAAAATATTAGTTTAATAGTAAATATTATTTTTTATCTCAGGAGCTTTTTGTATATTTATTTTTTATGAATATAGAAAAAATAAATAATGTATTATGTGTTTTCTCATAGTCAATTTTTAATTGATATAATATATATATTTTTAATAATGAGGTATCTCAATTTTTTATTAGATTATGATAAATATTTTTTAATATTATTTAAAAAGAAAGATTTATTGATAAAAAATAAAATAATAGATTCATTGTTTAGAAGTGATAGAACAAGAAAGATTTACTTCTTCACATATAACGAAGAATTATATTAATTATCTAATCTAATGATCTAATTGTTCAGATAGAAGAATTATTCTTTGAAGTTTTATACTAATAATCAAATCTAATGTTTAGAAAATTATATTACTTTAATCCCTTCAAAATTTTTGATCAAGATCCAAGTGTTATTGGAAAACATTTATCCCAAATTTTATGTGTGTGCACGCCAAAGATTTAATACGGTAATAATTAAGTGAAAATTGCTTCATCTCTTAAAACTTTTTACAACGAGAACTATTAAGAACCAGTATGCGGATTACAATTAGAAAAAATTCCAGTTAAAATAAAAATATTTTTTAGATTACAATAGGAAAAATTATAGTGTAATCCACTAGTGCAGAATTACATTTTTACCTCGCCTTATAGGTCTCGGTTAGCGAGGAACCGAAGCATATAATGGCGCGATGACAATTTTGCAATTATAGACAACTTTTATGTCTCGGTTTACATAAAACCCGAAGCCAAAAGTGGTTATAGGCCTCGGTTCAAAAAAAACCGGTGCCAAAAGAGGTTATAGGCCTCGGTTAAGAAGGCCCGAAGTCAAAAAGGTTGCCAGAAATTTCAAAAATGTCATTGAGACTTATAGGCTTCGGGTGGGGAAAAGCGGGTGCCAAAAAGGGTTTTAGGCCTCGGGTGTTAGGGAACTGGAGCCAAAAAGGATTATATGCCTCGGTTCTAAATTGAACCGAGACCATATAATTTAATTAGGGCACAAAAACGCTGCATCTTCTCCATGTTGAACAGTACTCCGATGTTGTTGTTGGAGACAGGGAGCATAGTTGGTGTTGTTCCCGGAAAGCTTTGCCATGGTGGTTGTGGCTTGGACCATGAGCTTTGCCATGCTTTGAGGATGTCGAGGCAGGGTGGTAGAACCCTCCGTCTTTTCGCTTCCACGCCAAACACGACCTTCTCTGCCTCTACTTCTCCGCCGACTCAACTCGCCGCCGCCTCACTCAGCCGCCGATTCAACTCCACTTCGCACGCCTCCACAGCGCCGACAATGCTGCAACGAAAATGTCGAACTTGTCTCAGACGGAAAAGGTTGTGTAGAAGGGATACGGGGAGGTTTGGGCAACAGCGAACAATCCATTTGAGCGCGGTGGTGGGAGTGGAGGAGAGTTCGTTTCCCGTTCCCTTTCTCTTTCCCTTCACCTCCACGGTGGCGCTCGCAGCCACGTGAGGCAGCGTAAGCCATTTCTCCTCCCATTGCCTTCCCGCCGACAAGTGCCGCCGACCACTCCTCAACGCTCTGAACATCCATTCTGCTTGTGCCGCCATCGCCAATCTCATCACAGGGTTTCAATTTACACCCTCTTCTCTCTTTGTTTTTCCTTTCTTAACAAAGCAAATCACAACGAGTCCAAATTTAAATTTGAAAATCATCAAAATTTCTACAACCTACTCTGTAATCATGGAGAAAGTTATCTGAATGAGGGAAAACAAGCTTCCGTGGCCGTAATCAACGCGATAAAGTCGCTGCCGATGTCACAGAAGAGTGGTAGAGCGAAGAGAGGTGGTGTTCTCTGTAGAAGCCTCTCGAGGAAGCTGTTGAGTAGAAGCTTTTGGAGAAAAGCAACAGCGGTGAGGGAAGAGGGAAGCCAAGGCGTGTCATGGTGCTGCTGCTACGAGTGGTGCCGCAAAAAAATTAATTAAAAAAAAATATTTTTAACTTATGGCTCCGGTTCATTTAGAACCGTGAATGGACTCTATGGCTTCGGGTAACAACAGAGGCCTACCTTTTGGCCTCATCCCAATATGTCTCGGTTTCAGATCCGAAACAAAATGAGAAAAATAACCGGGACAAAAATCCTTTACTGGTATAATATAAATATTGCAGCGAACATGACAGTTATGACGAGAACACCCACAATTGCAAATGTTCCAGCGGTTTCCTTTGCCCATCTCTCTCCGTCTTTCATCAGCTCCCTGTGCGTTTCAATAAATGTCTTCAGGCTTCTTACCCTCGTCATTTATGGCTTCTTTACATTTGAGATGCACAACTTCCTCCACCGCCTGCACTCATTTCATTCAAGTTGTTAATGAATGCATGAACTATATATATTAACCACGGATAATGATAATATGATTCTTAGTTCTTGAGTCTCTATTTTTTATTTTCTGACAGTGATTTAATATGGAACATTCATTAATGTATTAATGTACTATTATTTTTTTTTAAGAATTAATGGTCTAGATTAAATCACGTAAAGAAGTAAAGAAATAAAGAACGAGAGTAAGTGAAAATATAATTTTTCATGCACCGAAGCGGATGAAGCGGAAAAAGCTAGTGAAGATGAATGCACCTTAAACCATTGAATTTCTCTTTGCATTTGCAGAGCAGCACCGGGTCTGAGATTCAGATCGGACAAAGGTCCTAAATGTGCCGCCAAGTGCAATAGGTTGTTGCCAAACATGTCTGTTCTGTAGTTAATTATATCCTTATATCCACAAAGAGTATGCATGTTGGAACACATTGTGTTTGCGATGAAGAATCGCATACGAAAATATGTCTCTTCCATGATTGTCCATTGCCCATAAGAGGTCATGGTTGGCCTCCCTCATATCATTTATGAACTCAACATTTCCATGCTTTGCTGCTTCCAACATGGCATCGTACACCAAAGCATCCCGGAGTTGTGAACTATTAAACTTTGGAACATTATCTTTATAATACCTTAATATCTGTAGAAATTCATTCTTGTGTCTAAATACACTCTCTCTATTTTTGGGTTTCATTCCACATGAATTCATAATCTTCGATTTTGAAACAATAAGAGGAAAACAAAAAGGAAAAAAAAAGTTATCTAACACAACTTTTATATAAAGATAAAATATTCTTAAGAAAAATTAATTTTTATATTTTTAAAAGAAGCAAAGAGTGAATACTATCGAGAGGTAATTTCAAATAATTTCAAATGATAGCAAAAATAATTATGGTTTCAAATACAAGTGTCCAAAACAAAATTACTTATGGTTTAGTTTTATTAACGAAAGATATTTGATCATTTAAACTAACAAACAATTTCAGAACTAACCCTCGAGAATGTTAGACTCCAAAGACAGAATTTATTGCAATTAATGAATCTAAATAGTTACCATATTAATGTAACTTTAATTCGATTATTACATTTTTCTTAAGTTGTTTGAGTTTGTATTCTTTTATATTAGAGTTTAATGCGCTATTCCAACTTGATTTGGAATTCAAATGAAACAATAGAAAAATATCATCACATTTAATTCTTAACAAACATTATTTTAAAATACATATCCACATAAACTAAATATGTTTTTAGTTTATAAACTTTGATCACATTTAATGATTATAAATTTATTTTATACAATTTACTAAATATTATTTCAAACCTATATTTGATTGAAGTTAGTTTATCAAAATAAATAATTAAAAAAAATTCAAGTTTACTAAATATGATCCAAAAATGGATGCAAGATATGAAATTGAGTGTGTTTATTTTATATGTTTATTATTAATTTAAATTAGATCGACTCAACCGGTTTAACTCATGAACACATCATCAATTTAATTTTAATTAGATACACTAAATTAAATCAATTCAACCAATTATATTCAACTTGGTAGTTTGATTAGAACTTGGTTACACTCATAAGTTAAATTGTCAAAATAGACAAAGCAATACTTACCCACAAACTTTCCAACCATGTGCATAATTGTCAAAATCAAATCGACTAAAGTACCTGAAAGAAGCATAAGAAGAAGTTTAAAAGTCAGTCGCATGATCTCATGGTTAAAATACTATTTCAATTATAATTTTTTATTTTTAAATACACCATCTAATTTATTGATAAATAATATTTCATCAGTTATTAAAGAGATTATGAAAAGTAAAAGTTCTATGGATTGAATGCTTTCTTAAAAAAAATGTGGTTGGACTTTAAACTCAGATCCGCAAACTTTAGCCAAGTGATTCCAAGCTGTGTGGGAGGTTTGGAAGTGTTTAATTTGATCGAAAACGTTTGGTGCACATGATAGTTGAATGATATGCAGAGCCTTTGCATCTCTCTGTGCATCAATGGGTGTCGATGTAGAACCACTCTCCCACAGATTTTCTCCCCTCAGATAGTTTTTCATTATAGTTTTCCATTCTTGGTAACACCAGTGTGTTCCATTACACTGTCTTGACTTGTCTTTGCTTCTCATCCTTTATAAAGAGAGAAAATAATATAATTATGTTTGGTTCTGCTTCCAAATGGAGAAAGGATATCAGAGTATATCAAAGGCAGAGAACAGATAAAGGAAATATTGTTGATACGAAAAGAGTGTGTTTACAAAGAAGAGAAGAAGATTTACATGTGAAAAAAAGAAAAGTTTGATTTACAAAGGAGAGTGTGTTTAAAGTATATATAATAAATTTAAAAACTTTTAATTGAATTTATATTAAATTTATATTGAAATAATTTTAAAAAGAGAAACACGTATAACTTCTTTCTTTCTTTTATTTTTATGCTTCCTTCATGTGAAAAAAGATTTTGCATGACCTATGTCTTTTTCTTCTATGTTTCACGTGTTTAGTTTCCTTTTTCCGTTACTCCACTAACAAGTAAAAAATTATATTCTTATTCTTAGTTCCCTGCGTGTTTTTATGTTTTACTAAAGTGTTATCTTATTATTATTTTTTTTTAATAAAAGAAATGTTTTGTAAAGTAGTAGTAACGGTACTGATATATATATGAAAATTTATTTATATATTATTTATTTTTCTATTTTTTCTTACATGTTACTTATTGTAATACTAAAATTATGTTTTAATCTTAACAGTTATTTATTTTTAATTGTAATCAATATACTAGTTATTAGTAGTTCCCATTTTAGAATTTTTTTCACTGGATACATCCATACACATACTATAAATGTTTTAAATATATTTCTATATGTTTTAATAAAATATATTTAATAATGGGAGCAATGACACCACTCTCAACCTAAAATCTTAAGGCAATAAGTTTATGGGTCTTTATTCTTATATAGTGTTCTACTTTCTCATTTTTGATCAATGTGGAACTTAGACTCACACTTGATTCCTAACCATTTACTACAACAAATTGTAAAATTATAATCCAAAATTTGCTATATTAAATATATTTATTTGGTGGATAAATTTTTTTGTACAATTAACTCATACATGTTTTAGTTTACTAAATTATGATACCATTAGAGTCCTTTTAGATACAAAGAGTTAGTTTTTCAAAATTTAAAAGGTGTAAGATTATTTTTAATATTTTTTAATAAATAAATATTGGTACTAATATCGAATTAACACATTAATAATAGTATTTTTTAAGTTCACGTTAGCCAAACCGGTATTTAATTCTATATTATAAATTTGTGCATTTTTATGAAAAAAACTATTCATTGTTTTTAATCTAATGGTCGACCATTTAAAGTTAACAAATTTTTTCACTGGTACCTTTTCACTTTTTTTTTTTCAGCCACCCTATTTCGAGGGTCGGATGCTTTGCCACGCTAAACTGAAACATAAATATCGGTATTTCACACTTTGCAAGGGACACTTTTAATGCTTTTCTCAGAAAGTTTCTTAGTGTAAAAAATTATCATCTTTAAATTTGAGTCTTTGAACTAAAAGTAATTTACAGTTCTTATTCATTGTCCCAAAGATACATAAGGTCATTCTTTTGTTAAACTTATACTAACTTAAATAAATATTAAAGATATATTATGTTAGAATCGATTACCTAAATAAATAATAAGATTAATAAAAACAAACATAATAGTAAAAGTAAATAAGATTAGTAGCAATTAAATTTACACAAATTTATTTTATTTTTAATATTTATTTTAATTAGCGTAAGTTAAATTTGATATTAATATAAATGCGTATGATTTATCTGTTTAAAAGACATATTAAACCATGCTTTTGCAGATAAATAACATTCCTTAACAATGTTATAGACTTGATATACATTTGACATTTTTTTTAGGTTTATTCATACATTGAACAGAAAGACAACAAATAAAACACATGTTAAAAACTCAATTTGTGAAGCTTATTTATTGGAAGAGATGTCAACTTTTTCTTCATATTATTACCTTATAACTGTGATCCTGTTAAGGAGAACAAGAGTTCCTCCTATAAGAATGCATACCACAAGACAAAATCCATCATTTAATATTTCATTATCAATTTTTAATTGTCTAGATTAGGGATGTCAACAAAATTCGTACCTACAGGTATCCGCAGAGAATGGGTATGGGTATTTTTTATACTTGCATGTTAACAGAACGCATACAAGTATCATAGTATTTGTACCCGTAGATACCCATACCCACTATATTCTAATTTAAATTTAAAAAAAAAATTAAAAAAATAAAATATTAACACATTGATTTTGAATGGGTTATTTTTTATCAATTGGTTTAAAAAAATTATCATTTTTTTGTAAACTGTCATTCAACACTATTTAAATGGGTTATTTGCACTTTGTTTGAAACTTATAAATGTTATGCATTGTATTCTTATTTGAATATATAGTTAAGATTTGTTGTTATATATTAATTTTTTTTTTTATAAATATCCGTGGGTACCTGTAGATATTAATAAAATATGTGGGTATCTGCATAACAGATACCCACATAAATATGATTACAAATACGAGATAAATATTTATCCGATGAATAAAATACGAAAGAATTGCCGTAGCATGTATCCTCTGTTAACATCCCTAATGTTGATAGTAAAATATATGACTTCTCCCCGTTGACAACGATCGTAAAATATATGACTTCTACCTAGGATGAAAGAAATAAAAGCGTTCTATATTTATAAGTTACCTTATATTAAGATCAATCAATGTTTAAAAAAAAAGCGATAAAAAACAATTAAAATTAAAACTATAAAATATTTATTATAGTGTATGTGATGATAATAAATGTTAAATTATAAGAACAATTTGACTAATTAAATTAAATATTATGTCAAAAGTATGAATGTAAATAACATTTTATTATAAAACTAAAATATTTAGATAATATATAATTGGAACTTAAGAAAGAATTGTTTTCAACGAAACCACTAACAAATTACAAGTCGGAAATAGTACAGAAAAATACAAGAAAAAGAGAAACAAATAACTTCAAGTGTTAATTAACAATACAAAATTCTTCTGATGAAACCGTGCTTTCTTGAGTTTCGGCTTCCAGCGATGGGATTTGATGTTATAAATGCAAAAGTCTCAAGTAGAAGTCTAAGCTGAGATGGTAGAATTAAACCAAATGGAAAGATTATCAATATGAGGACTGCTTCAAAGAGATAAACGTAATTCCTAGATTTTTGTAGAACTATAGAAAGTGCAGCACAGAATGCAACCATCATGAGCACCAGGGACATGGAAAGGAACCCAAGGCCTGACATTATCTTCAAGGGTAATCTTTGTAGGAAGTCTATTTCAGCGTAACGTGATGTCTGAATGTCAACGTATATCAATACTGAAATTATAGAAGCAAATAGAGATACTACATCACTTATAATAAACACAGTAAATGCTCCTTTATTTACAAAAATTGGCACTCCAGTGTCTGGATTGTATCCTCCTGGAACAGTGAAGACTGCAGCAAACATGACAGTTATGACGAGAACACCCACAATTGCAAAGGTCCCCGCTGTTTCTTTCGCCCATTTCTCTCCATCTTTCATCAGCTCCTTGTGTGTTTCAATAAATATTTCACGAGGCTTCTTACCCTCATTATTTTTTTCTTCCCTACACTTCAGATGCACAACTTCCTCCACTGCCTGCACTCAAGTTAATGCATGCATGAACTATATTATTATATTTAATACATCAATCCTACTAGAGAGAAGAAAACAAATGAAGAATGCACCTTAAACCATTGAATTTCTCTTTGCATTTGCAGAGCCGCACCGGGTCTGCGATTCAGATCAGAGAAAGGTCCTAATCGTGCCGCCAGGTGCAACAGGTTATTGCCAAACATGTCTGTTGTGTAGTTAATTGCATACTTATTTCCACAGAGAGTTTGCATGAGTTGGAACACATTGTGTTTGCGATAAAGAACCGCATACGAAAATATGCCTCTTCCATGGTTGTCCATTGCCCATAAAAGGTCATGGTTAGCCTCCTTCATAGCCTTTATGAACTCAACATTTCCATGCTTCGCTGCATCCAACATGGCATTGTTCACCGAAGCTTCCCCAAGCTGTGAACTATTAAACTTCGCAACTCTATCTTTATAGTATTTCAATATTTGTGGAACTTCATTCTTGTTTTGTCCAAATATAGTCTCTTCAACTATTTGTAGAACCATCTGAATTCTCTGTCCAGTTTGGGGTCCCCTAATTGCGAATTCTGAGACAATGGTATGAATTTAGATCCAATTAAGCTGTGAGGGAAAACAAAAATTACACATGGTTTGGTTTTACTAGCAAAAGATATTTTGAAATTTTATCATTTCAACCAACAAACAATTTCAGATCTAGCCCTCCTAGCCCTCTAGAAGTTGGACTCATCCACATATAGAATTTACTATCCTAATTTGATTGAATTAGTGTATCTACATCGTTATTGTTATGTTATCTACTTTGAAATAAATTTTAAGAAAAAAAAACTATTTCAAATTTTGGAGAAATTAAAACTAAAATAATATTTTAGCAATATTAAAATCCAATTTTCTTTATTTTATAAATATCAAGAACAATTTACATTTAGAAAGAAAAAAAAAACACTCTTTTATACATAAATTATCAACTAATCATATGAATTCCAAATAAATAGGTGTTTTTGAATCTACAATTAGTCACTCGTTTTAAAACTGGGACATACGTACCTTGATTATTTAAATTAGTGATTTTAAATTAACTTTTCATATTAATTTTTTTTTTATGCCAAGATTTATTAAAATCACTTATAGATGCATGTCTAGATATCTGCGGGCAGTCTGTAAAAATGTCATAAGGCAAAAAGATAAATCAAAGAGACAAAGCAATACTTACCCATAATAAGCTTCCAAGACACGTTCAAAAGTATCAAAACAAAATTGAGTAAAGTACCTGGAAGAATCATAAGAAGTTTGAAGTCAGTCGCATATCTTTTGTACTTAATAATTGAAATTGTTGTTATAAACTATTCTTCAACTCTAATTTTCCTTCATCGCGTTTAGGTATTTTTCTGGGTCTTAATTATCTTTCTCACTTTTTAGATTGAATGTCAATATTAAAAAATATATATATATATATATATATATATATATATATATATATATATATATATCAACACATAAAGCAATCTTATTTTCCTACGTAGTTCCCAACAAAAGAGTATTTTAATTATAACGTTAACATTCCAATTTATATAAATAATGTTTCATCATCTATTGAGGAGATTTTTAAAATAAAAAAAATTTCCTTGCATCGGTTGATTTCTTTAAAAATAGATTTAATTACTCTGATAGTACCCACTTTGGTAGAGATGTGTCAATTTGATATCCACTTTTAAAAAAGTATCAATTACATCCTAACTTTTCAAAAAAAAAAAAAAACGTGTTTCATTAGGTCTCTTTCAGACTGAGATTACTAACGCGGTTAACAGTAGCGTCTCACGTATCACTATGTGGTTTGTTTGATTTTTTTAAATTCTTTTTTATTTTTTTGCAGAAAAAATGTCATGTGTCAGGTTCTTGGTGTGACACGTGACATTGTCAATGCCATGTGGCAGGACAATGCCACGTGTCAATGTTACTATCAGATGTCATTGTCTTGATTTCAATTTAGTCTTCATATATGTCTCATTGATTCAATTTAGTAATTTAGTCCCTACTTATGTGTCTCTGATTCAATTTTGACACAATTTTTTTAATAATTAAAATCTTTTTTAATCCATTTTTTATGAAATTAAAACTAATTAAGTATAAATATTATTACAAAAATTAAGTACTAATATTTATATTAAAATTTAGTGATAAAAGTCATTTTATTAAGTCATTTTTAATAAAAAAAAATATTAGTATAACATTCATACAAATAAAAATTTGGTTTATAATTAGTGAGGGAAAATATCGTTCTATTTTAAGGAAAAAAAAGTAATAATTAACAAAACCTTAGTTAATAATATACAATAATTATATAATATGTTAAAAAGTCATTCTTAATAAGAAAATATTAGTATAACATTTATACAAATAATATATTTGGTCTTAAATTGGAGAGAAACAATATAAATATCAGTACTTAATTTTGTAAATATATTTATACTTAATTTGTTTTAATCTTATGAAAAATAGATTAAAAAAATATTTTAATTATTAAAAAAATTGGGACAAAATGTAATTAGAAACACATAAGTAGGCATAAAACTGAGTCAGACACAAACTGACACACATGGCATGTTGTTAGTGATTAATGACGTTAGTAATTTTTGTCTGAAATAGAGAAATACTTATTTAAAAGTTGTGATACAATTAACATTTTTTAAAAGGTAGGTATCAAATATATTTTTATCAAATTAAATATGATTCGAATAATTAAACCTTAAAAATACAATAATGGAGTTGCTAATTAATGAGAGAGAAAAGAAAAAAAAAACATTATTAAGTAAATAAAGGGGGAATCTTACGATCTGTCAAATTGTAAACTAATGTCTGTAAAGATTCAGAATCAGGGACTTCAGCGACATTTGAAAATGAAGAAGACATTCGAGCCAATTCATGAAGGCCCCCAAAGCCATAGGATATGGATTCTGTAGGCAGTTCCGGGTAAGATTCCAGCATTTTCAAAGCCACATCTGCCAGTTTAAACCATGCAAACTTTCAGAATTAATGTCTTAAAAGTCCTAACAAGCAAACGATTCCAATATACACAGTAAACCAAAGATAGAGGGTATGGAGAAGAGATGAAGGGGAAGCAGCATGTATGCATGCATAAATCTGTTCTTCATTTGCTTACCAAATATATGCGCTTGGATGCATCTTTCCAAAAGCAAAACTCGGTTGCGTGAAGACTGTTGTTGTAGGATATGGGGAGGAGTTCTTAGAAAAAGGAAGCGAGTCATTTTTTTATGTCCTGAATTAGCAGCCAAAAGAAGTGGGATCTCACCCTTATTGTTGGGTAAAGCCAGCACTCCCACGCCACCTTCTGCATTTACAATGCGCTTTGCTATATCCATGTCTCCGGTGTAACCAGCAGCAAGAGCAAGAGCAGTATTACCATCCTCATCCTGTTTTTCTAGTAATGCCTCCTTTCCTAGCTTCACCAATCCATCCACAATTTTCAAATGCCCTTCCATTGTTGCAACGTGGAGAACCGTTCTACCCGAAGACGGAACCCAAAATATGGCCTCACGTTCTTCTCGAAGGTATGATCTTGTGCCACTCCAATCACCCTTCTCCACAAATTCGTACAGTTTTTTGTGCTGATTAACATTGTCGGATACTACACCTGTGTGCGTCTCATTCACATTAAAACATAATTAAATATTTAGAATCAATCTTCTATGTAAAAATATACACATATAAAGAAGGATCTAAACAAGTATTACCGCGTCTAATATGCGATTGAGCAGTAAATTCATAACCACAAACTGCAGCCAAATGATTCCAAGCTATTTGTGCGGATTCAAAATGTTTAATTTCATCAAACATGTTAGGTGCACATGATAGTTGAATGATATGTAGAACCTTTGCGTCTTTGTCTGCATCATTGGGTGCTAAAGCAGAACCACCCTCAACAACATCCCACAAATTTTCTCCTCTCAAATAATTTTTCATCAAAATTTTCCATTCTTCGTAGTTGTACCTTGTGAGAATTTCACGAACTATTCCGTTGGATGCCATACTCTGCCTTCTGTGAATGAAATTTGTCCCTTTCATCCATGGAAGGGCACTTAAATCCACTCAAAGCTTTTTGCCCGACAAAACTTTCATGGTGACGTGGCACTTGAATTTCTAAGTTGTTAAAGTTCTTTATCACACATACCTAACACACACATACCTAACACGGGTATTTATTTTATTTAATAATCTAATACCAATTAAAAAAGCATTTAATAAGCTTCTACCAACCCAGTATGGCACTCTCCCCAAATGGTCAACGATCATGAGCAGCAATTATCATTATTAATCCTAAGATTTATTATCAGGATATGAAATGATATAAACAATTTAGATGTAATTATAAAACGTGATTTAAACGTTAAATAAATTTAATAATTTTAATTAAAAGAAATTCATACTGTTTTTTAAAAAAAAGGAAAAATTAAATTGATTTAAAATTTTGAAGAATGATTAGTTTAATTTTTACTAAATATTAATCACTAAAAATATATTTAATTTTTCTTGTTAAATAATTATTAAATCAGAAAGTAGAAACTAACGAAATAAAACTCAAAGGAAGAAATATAAAAAATAGTGAAAAACGTCATTATTTGAAAAATAAAGTAAAAAGAAATAAATGCAAAAATTCTATGTCATGATGTGGAAGAATAATTTACTTTTTGTGAATTAGTATATTTAGAAAATTATTAGCAATTTTTCCAAATATCTATTTATAATTTGTTGTCGAATATTTGATATCCGTAAGTTTTTTTTCTAATTTTTAGAATAATTTGAAATAAAAACTAACTTTTAAAAATTAAAATTAAAATAAAAATTATTATAAAATCTTAACAATAATACTTATGTTTTAAAATAACAAATTAAAATAAGTTACATCATAACATATCAAAATTTAAATTAACTTAACTTATTTATTAGTAAAGGATTCTTGCTTTCAATATATATATACACACACACACACACACACACAT
>Ga0214544_1004357_pt1 | contig 28505 bp, 14 predicted proteins | sample CNSS3metaG_FD_160074 | JGI IMG/M metagenome (GOLD analysis project Ga0214544, IMG submission 160074) | Root nodule microbial communities from cowpea collected in UCLA plant growth center, Los Angeles, California, USA - CNSS3 | ecosystem: Host-associated > Plants > Roots > Nodule | place: USA...
AGAAATCTTGTAGTTTTTTTTTTTTTTTTTTTTGAGTTGCTTCTCTGTCCCTCACAGCACATGTGGGTAACATAGAAAACACAGATCAGCTGGCAGACTCAGAGATACTTTGTAAAGAAGGTTGCCAAAATCTTGTCTTAGCTGTGCCACCACCACCATTATTAGTTGCTGCGGTTATTCTTGCTCGACCTCTTTCAGGTTTCGCCATTACCTGAAAAACCAAATACAAATGTTAATTATATGAATGTCATCACCAATTACGAATCAGCACACCATGAATCTCTCCGAAAAAATCCAGTAATTTAGTATACAACGATGAGGTTTGAAATGATTCACAATAAAAAAACCCCGACAATGAAAAATTGATTGGTATAACGAGACTATACACATCAAGTATATCAAATCTCTGGCTGAATGATGAACTATGATTGGAAGAGAAAATGAGAGAGAAAAAAATGTTCGGGGATTTATTTTACCTTATTGTCCTCGATATCAGGCCTCCTTGGCAGTTTCTCCTTCTCCAAATCTGGTTTCTGAACCGACTCTACCACGTTTTGCCTCATCTTTGCCTTTTGCTTTTCCCTGAGACCCTTCATCACCTCTGAACCCAACAACAACCATTTTCAATGAAAGGCTCAAACTCTGGAATAAACAAAGAAAAAAAGTAAACACTTTCTGAACCTTGTGTTGTGATGAGTCTATAAACTTGACCAAGAATAAGGTTGTCGGTGGGCTTGAGAAGCTTGATGCGAGTTAAACGAACTGGGTTGTTGTTGTTGTTGACGATGTTTCCTTTGTGGTGACTCTTATCGGGGCAATTTTGAATGTGTTTGGTTGGACACAATGTGGTGGAGGAGATGAGAAGAGCAACATAGTGACCAGGGTTGGTTTTCATTACATGTGTGGCACTCAAAGGTACATAAAACTTGTCTACTTTCCCATTTGGGTGCTGAATCACCAGTGTTGCTGCATCGATGGCTTGGCAATTTCCCATCTCTTTCTTTCTTTCTTTCTTCCGAAATGAACGTTAAACACTCACTACTCTTTATAGCACCCACTCACTGACACAGTTTTTTATGCTGTAGACTATGACCGCTTAAATACATACTGATCAAAACCTTTTTCTTATTAAAAAAATTATACCTTTTTTTTTTCAAGTAAACAAATGGAATGTAGGTGAAAACAGGGCGTGGGAATAAAAGCGGTAAAGCATCCCACGGGGATACACGTGGCAGGCAGTGATTAGATGCATGAGGTCGTGATGAAACATTGTGATGAAACGTTACATTCCCTTGGGTCTACCGTGTTTGGGTAAATGACATGTTTCTGTTCACAAAGTAAATGCCATGCATGTGACCACCTAAACCCAATTACCTTAGCCCTGTCTCTTGTCGGTTGCAACTTACACACCCTTGTTTTGTAATCATCTCATTTATACATGATTATGTCGTAAGCATGTTATAATTTTCCCTAGATCTAGTTTAGTACTTTGCTAATACATAATAATTTCCTTAATCCAACACAGGTTGCTGCTGCACGTAGATCGAAAGACGAGGAAGGATTAGTGATGAGGGTGAGTCGGTTTTTTCAGTGACAGTTTAATTTTTTAATACATGGTTTAGTCTTTCCGTGGATCCAACAAGGTGCATAAAAAATGGACATTATGAATTAGTGAGTGCTTTTGGTCTGGTTTACTTCGGAACAAAGATGGTGCATTAGTGGTCAAATAGGTATGATGAACCCTGAGTTGCATCCCATGTTTGACAACCACAACCACCTATGCCAATCATTATCGCCAAATCTAAAATTGCATGACAATTTCATCACTCCTGTTTACACTTTAGAGACTATTCTTCATGTTCTTTCATCATCATGCTTCAATCGGAATCCATCGCATATAATAACACTACACTCAAATAATATATAATTATTTCTTGTTGTATGCCATATCAGAAAATTATGATCATTTTTAACTCAGGAATAAAATTATCTGTATTTTAAATGAAATCATTTTTATTTTTATTTCATTTTGTACTCAAATTGTACCTGTTTGATGTAACACCCCATTTAATTAATAAAAGGAATGTTACGTAGAATAGTATTAGAAACAAAGTCCTAGAGTGTAGACACTATTCCTCATGATTATCCAAGAGAAAACCTGAATAAGAAAAGGGCACACTACGATGCCATAAAATATAAATCATCAACATTTAGAATTTTAAGCCTAAAGACCAGCGGTACACGGGCCATAGCCCTAAAGCAAAGTCCAAGTAAACCTAGATCCAGTCCAAGCACACTATGCAGCGGAACCTCCATCACCCTGATGATTACGAGGAGTTCTCACCTCTGCTCACATCAACAAGTTGATGATCATTGCAAAAGAGAAGACCACACCACAAAACATACAACAAACAACAGAAGGGTAAGCTAGAGCCAAAATTAGTTTTATCATGCAATCAAATATACTTTCACAGTCCAATATACATACATCATCCAAGCATGTTATGACCTTCCAATTAACACACTAAGACTCAACTCAACTCATCCAGATACATATAATCTGGTCGGATTCAGCGGATCCTTGCACTTGTGGTGGATACCTCTGCTCACCCCCGAGCTATGTGTTACAAGTGTTACAATGAATCAATCTCTCACACACAAGGTTAGCCCTTAGTGAGTTTCGGGCCTCCTACTACTCTCACCACAAAAGTCAGTCTGCTCTAAGTGAGACTAACTGACTCCTTAGAGTGTCAGGATGCAACCTTACCTTGAATCCTTACCAAATTATACAGATGGGGCACCACCATGGACACCCACTAACAGGGGTCGTGGAATTACGTCCCGACCACTGAAACACGACCCTGAAATCTCACCTAGATATCTTAAGGAATTATGCACTGACCCTCGACCAATCATGCTTAAACAATCAAATAATATTTATCATGCAAATAATCTCAGACCAACCTTTATAAACCATACTCATTCATATTCGAATGTAGAATCAATACCAACTCATCCTTTCCAAACCATGAATATAGAATTTCATCTCATACCAATACCATGCCACTTTAATTACCAACCATCTCATACATGCCACATGCCAAGGTCATGTTAAACTTATCAATCACAAACCATAAACCATTCTACTCATACCCATTCGCCCAATTCATGCTTTTAAAAGTAATTTAATCGAACCACCTAATTCATGCTTTTAAAAGTAATTGAATCAATCCACAAGTTTAAGTTAAAGTAAGGAATTAAAATTCTGCACCAATTCTCGCTTAAGCTAGACTGATCTCGCTTAAGCTAAAATCTCTCGCTTAAGCTAAATTGACAACTTTTCACTGGTTTCAACATGTAAGAACACAAAATCCCAAATAACAAAAACTAAAGAAAACACAAACCCGTTGCATAAAACGTTGGCATCATATTTTCATGCTTTAAAAGGGTAAACAAATCAATCATGGGAGCATACAAGTATTTAAACAACTCTTCCGTCAATCTCGCTCAAGCTAAGGAGCTCTCGCTCAGGCGACAAGGGTCTCTCGCTCAAGCGAAAAGCTTTTGCTTAAGCAAGATTGAAAACTGAGAGCACTTCAAGTTCTCGCTCAAGCTAGCCCATCTCGCTCAAGCGAGAGGCCTTCGCTCAGGTGAGCACTCGAAACCAAAGGAGGGGCGAGTTACTGCCATTCTCGCTTAGGCGAGAGCTTCTCGTTTGGGCGAAAAATAGCTCGCTTAGGCGAGCATAGCAGATCTCACCTGCTCTAACGCATGCCAAGCCAAAAATTCATCCATAAAATATACACAAATTATTTTCACACCATCAAAAACACATCAAATCATCAAAAGCACGCAACAGAACCAAAACAGGCACATTATTTATAAAAGCATACAAAAAATCCTAGCTTCCCTTATCTGGAAAGGAGCTAATATCGGGCTTCGACTCTTAAACCAACGGGACCAACAACTCCAATAGTAGATCTAAGAAGTGAAGACAAGCTGAGTTTAGAGCTAGCTTGACCAAGATTGGGGCTAAACCCTGACAGAGCCTCTATGGGGTAAAGGAGAGTGTGAGAGTACTATTTCTGCAAGAATGACAGAAGTGAGAGGGGTTTGGCTGTCTTAGGGGCATTGGACACCCTATGGGTCAGCCCTTAGGCCCATAAGATTAGGGGCAGCCCTTTAAAAATTAGGGCAGAATAAAAGAGGGTTTTACATTCTCCCCAACAACAAAAATTTTCGTCCTCGAAAGTTCACCGATGGGATAGGAAGAAAACTACGTTTATCTCACGCCCTACGACAATCACCACCTAGACATGACAGGTGTGATGACTCCAACACCTATAGCCATTGGAAACTTTGCCTTTGTGCTATGCGATATATGTTCAACAGTGTAGATTGGTTTAGTCACTACGCTCGAACTAACTCCCAACTTGGAACCTTAACACTGGAATGTTCCTTCATACTTGCCCAACTAACTTGTATCTGATATACTGACCCATCCACCATATGCTCTCCACTACCTCTTGTGCATTTCCAAATTAAACTTTCCTCTGTCACAACCACCAAATTCATTTCGGCATCTCACCTTCATTTCTGATTTACTAACTCATAATCATCCTTCCTCAAAAGCCTTAGAACCATGTCTTTTCTTGACTTGAAATTTCTAGTGTGATTCATGCCAAATTTCTAGTGTGATTCATGCCTATCAATTCTAAGATACTTCTCAAACTAAGATTTTTCTGAATTGCTTTTTTTTCCCCAACCTTGTTGAGAGATTCACTAGTTCTTGTCAAATGACTAGACCAATGAAATCTCTTCACATATTCTCCTCCCAACTTAGACACTTACTTCTCCACCAACTCCTTACTCTCACCTCGTCAAACCCCGATCTTGAGTTCCCTTCTTTGGCTAAGCACCTACCCTTACTTCCTTACTTTCAGGTTAGTACCCTAACTTGAAATCATAACTCAAACCATCTCCTACTTCTGTTGCCCAACTTTCTCTGAGTAACTCCATAATTCCAACTTTAAATGATCACTGAACATCCTTACTTAATACTCTTAAGAACGACACTTTCATTGTTCATGAAGAACTGGTTATCGCAGAAATCACTAGGTCATGAGTAAGATAGTTCTTTCCACGCACCTCTGACCCTTCACAGGTATCACTTCCCACCATCTCGCTGCGCCACTCTGATCAATACACAAGTCACTCATTCGTTCACTCAAAATGATGCTCCTTTCATATCTGTCGTGACAAGGAGGCAATCATCGTTGAGAAACCTTCCTCCAAAACCTCTATGGAACTTGCAAAACCCTTTGGAATCACCCCTTTATAGTCTTAACGTCCCATTTTCTCAACATCGTATCTACCCTTTTTAAATCATATGTCCTACTAGTCACTTCAACCTTTGTCAATACCCTCCTTGCACATTCTAAAAACTCTGTTCGCACTTGGAAACTCGCCACTAAGCCTTGAAATTCCTTACCTTCATCATGTTTCCACTCTTTACAACCATAGGTCCGAAAAGCCAATCTTCTATTATCCAACGTTTACCCTTGAACAGTCTATCCTACCACTACCTCTCCTCTAGGATTCACCAAACTTGTAGTCATCCTTGTGGTTATACTTAGTATAAGCCACTACTTCTCCAACATCTCCTCCACTTTTGTATTTACTTCAATTTCATAGTAGTAACCATTCCATTAGGAACTATTGTCACTGGTTCTTCCTCAAACACCCACAAAGAAGTGAATTTCACCACACCAAGGTCAAAACTCTAGTACTTGTTTCAGAACACGTCTATAATCCTTTTACCATTTAGATCATCTTCGTCTATTATTCACTTTCCTTCGTCAGATGTCTTTGATTTACATGAAGCTCTGCCCTCACTATTTAGCTTGATCCATACTTCATACGCAATCACTGACTCATCTCTTTTTAATCTAAGAACATCACCTTGTTGGTTGTCCCAACTCATCGGAGCGAGATTGAAAAAACAACTGATTCACCCTTGAGACTATGTTCCAACCTTGTCAAGGGAAGAATTCGAATTGGGTTTGAATTTTAATACTTTGATCACCACGAGGCACCACACCCGAGCGAATCTCCACTTGGTCGTAGTTGTAGCAGAAACCATCATCTCAATCGCAACCCCTTCTTAAAGACAACCATGACTCCTTTATCATACTAGCGACACCAAGGAGTACATGATCCCAAGAAATCTGGCTCTTAGTCCAAGCATCTCTTTGTAAGCTGCATCTCTGGATGAGATTTATTCGTGCTAACCAATTTAGCATCAACCATCGTAGACACCCTGTCAACCACTCAAAACTTTTCTTCCCATCCCCTCCTTCTGGTGCATGAAACCTTCCACTTTATACCCAAGGTCAAATGTCCTGCTCATGGGGACTACTTTTCCTTGAAACATCCCACTAACAATTTGAAAAGATCCATCCTCACCTGCTGACTATTAATCTTAGTATGAATCCCTTATGTCACTTCTTCCCTAACCATAAATTCTTCTTTCCCCTACTTAGGAACGTCACCTTTCCTAACTGATTAGTAAACCCCTATCCATCTCAGTCTCTCACTAGAGGTTCGTTATCTTTTCGCACTTCACGGTCTCCTCCCTTCCTAGCTTTCTCCTTGCCAAGCAATCTCTCCACTTTCCATAACCTAGAATTTGCCAATTGTTCCTCCTCCACCACTCCAAGAAGTGATAGGTGTGACCATATGACTATATTCAATGACATTTCTCCTAACACTATGTATTTGCATGACTCTGAACTTCAACATTGTCAGAATGTAGAATCAGGTTGATTTTCCTCAAACGATGTGGCGCTTGCATGCACTGATACCTTTTAGTGTTCCAAATCTTTAGATTCAACTCCTTTTAGAAAACTTGTAGTATCTGTTTCCGAGAGTCTATCCTTAAAGCCCCCTTTGACCAAACATTATTTCGTGAACTCTAGCATCTTCTCCAGTATATTAACCCAAGACTTGGCTTTCCTTGCTCAATTATATACATCCTACATCAACTTCCCATCTCTGAGGCAAAAAGTTGTCTTAGAGACCTCATCCAACACTTGTAAAGGAAAGTAGGCCAAGTTGACATTGGATCTGCATTCCCTTATTCCTATAGGCACCAGACGCAAAGTACAGAGGTATAACAAAACAAAACTAGAACATACGAAGCAACACTCCATCATCTACAGACAACCAAACATTTTTGTCTGTCACCCTTCTTTCCCAGCCAGTAGAATTAAGAAAGGAAAAACAACCTTTAATCTAGTCATGAGTGTGCATCCTCATTACTTTATCAAGGCGTTCTTCTGTTTTTAAAACTTTTGGTTTTACTGACACACTTGACTAGACATGACTACTCACGCTTGCGAGCAATGGCAGAGCATCTTAAGGGCTAGGAGGGGCCATGGCCCCCCCAAGATTTTGAATTTTTTTTAAAGTTACACATTTTGAAATTTTTGAATTTTTTTTAAAATTTTTTAAATTATAGATAATATATTTTATAAATGGATGAAAATTAAATTGTTTGTCTTTTTATTTCTTTTATAAAATACAACAATTAATGTTAATAGATAACAAAATATAAAATTAAATATATAAATAATAAATATATTTAGGTTTAATTAATTTTTGGGTTACTATTTTTATCTAAAAATGTCAAGTTGGTCATTAAGTTTTTTCTAGTCTTAATTTGATCTCGACCTTTGAAAAATTGATGCAATTTGGTTATTCTCGTTAAATTTATTGAAGCGGATCAACGATTTTCATCAAGATTGATAATGAGATTATGTTAATTACACCAACAAAACAAACTATTTTTATTTACAACTTTAATTTTAGTGAAAAAATATTGATCCGTTTCAAGAAATTTAATAAAAATAACTAAATTGCATCAGTTTTTCAAAATTCATAACCAAATTGAAACTAAACAAAATTGGAGGACCAACTTAACATTTTTAAACTAAAACAATAACTAAAAGAATAATTAAATCAAATATTTATTAAGATATTTTTTATGTCCTTTTCTTATTGTCTTCTTAGTTTTACAAAAATTGTACTCATCTCTCACTCTCATATTTTTTTTAATAGTAAAGGTAATTATTTTTTCTCTCATTTCTCTTATTTATTTCTTGAAAAAAAGAAAAGTAATTATCTTTTATCTTACTTGGTAATGAAATATTAATTTAATAGTTAGCATTGTTTCTTTTATCTCATGAGCCTTTGGTATATTCATTTTTTATGAATATAAAAGAAAAATAATGTATTATGTGTTTTTTCATAACCGATTTTTATTTGTGACTTAACTATACTATATTTTTCCTTTAATATTTACGCTTCTCAAATTTTTTAGTAATGTATGATAAATTATTTTTAATATTATTTTAAAAAATAGGTATATTGATCAAGAATTAAAGAATAAATTCATTATTCAAAAGTGATAAAAGTGAAGCTATTCATGACGATGGAAACAAGATAGATTATATTTTTCACATTATACTAAAGATCAAATTATTCAGTTAGAGAAACCAATCTTTAAAACATTATACTAATGATCCAACCATCTAATAATTAAAGAATTATATTATTTTGGCCCCTCCAAAATTTATGGGTAAGATCCGCCACTGCTTGCGAGGCATGACAAACCCACAACCTCAGGTCATCCTAAGGATGAACTGCTTTGATTACCAACTATCTCATACATGCCACATGCCAAGGTCATGTTAAACTTATCAATCACAGACCATAAACCATTCTACTCATACCCATTCGCCCAATTCATGCTTTTAAAAGTAATTGAATCAATCCACAAGTTCAAGTTAAAGTAAGGAATTAAAATTCTGCAGCAATTCTCACTTCAACTGGATTGGTCTCGCTTAAGCTAGACTGATCTCGCTTAAGCTAGACTGGTCTCGCTTAAGCGAGAAATTCTTGCTTAAGCTAGACTAATCTCGCTTAAGATAAAATCTCTCGCTTAAGCTAGAAGTTCTTGCTTAAGCTAGACTGATCTCGCTTAAGCTAAAATCTCTTGTTTAAGCTAAACTGACAGCTTTTCATTGGTTTCAACATGTAAGAACACAAAATCCCAAACAACAAAAACTAAAAAAAACACAAACCTGTTGCATAAAACGTTGGAATCGTATTTTCATGCTTTAAAAGGGTAAACAAATCAAGCATGGGAGCATACAAGTATTTAAACAACTCGGTCGTCAATCTCGCTCAAGCTAAGGAGTTCTCGCTCAAGCGATAGGGGTCTCTCGCTCAGGCGACAGGGGTCTCTCGCTCAGGCGACAGGGGTCTCTCGCTCAAGTGAAAAGCTTTCGCTTAAGCGAGATTGAAAACAGAGAGCACTTCAAGTTTTGGCTCAAGCTAGCCCATCTCGCTCAAGCGAGAGGCCTTCGCTCAGGCGAGCACTCGAAACCAAAGGGGGGGCGAGTTACTGCCATTCTCGCTTAGGCGAGAGCTTCTCGTTTGGACGAAAAACATCTCGTTTAGGCGAGCATAGCATATCTCACCTGCTCTCACGCATGCCAAGCCAAAAAGTCATCCATAAATAATACACAAATTATTTTCACACCATCAAAAGCACATCAAATCATCAAGAGCACCCAACAGAACCAAAACAGGCACATTATTTATAAAAGCATACAAAAAATCCTAGTGTATCACACCTAGCCAGTTCCGCTAGCATACCAACACATATCACCCTTGATTGACAAATCTTATCGGACAAGGCTGGGGGACTGGTGTACCGCACCTAACCAAACTCGACCAAATAAATAAACAATGTATATATCAAGGCAGCCAAGTATTCAGCCTTGGCCGAGTCAGCCTAACTTGTACTGGTTTTAACCTATACCTCTAGAAGAATAACCTACACCTCATGTAACCTCAGATAGGTAGCCGGTCCAGGCCGGCTACTCCAGCAGACCCGATAAGATTACAGCCCAGGCCGACAACTCTAATAAACTTAGTGAAAATAGAAGCCCCCGCATTCAATAGGTCTTAAGGGCCTGGGTTAGGGCCCAGGCTCACTCATGGCCCAAGCTAGAGCCCAAGTCAAGGCCCGACCCATGAGGTAATCAGACATCATTAATGCTCTATAAATACACGTTGACCCCAGTAATTAAAGGTACGCATTCATTAATCACTGATTTGACCTTCTGAGAGCTTTGACTTACTTGAGCTTCGGAGACTCTTCTGCAGTTAACCCCTCTTGGGTTCAAGCTGACATGTATCAACCGGGGAGAGGCCAACTGAAGAGATAGCGGACTACATGGTAAGGTGACGCTTGTGCCTAACTCATCTTATTTGTTCTCTGCGGGAACACCTAGCTTCCATTGCCTGAAAAGAAGCTAAAATCGGGCTTCGACTCTTAAACCAACGGGACCGGCAACTCCAAGAGCAGATCTAAGAAGTAAAGACGAGCTGAGTTTAGAGCTAGCTTGACCAAGATTGGGACTAAACCCTAGCAGAGCCTATGTAGGATAAAGGAGAGTGTGAGAGTATTGTTTCTGCAAGAATGACAGAAGTAAGAGGGGTTTGGCTGCCTTAGGGGCCTTGGACACCCTATGGGCCAGCCCTTAGGCCCATAAGATTAGGGACAACCCTTTAAAAATTAAGGCTGAATAAAAGAGGGTTTTACATTTGAGATATTAGTCTTTTAATTAATTTCACTTAAAATGTAAAGACTCCTTGTAGTTACAACAAAAATTGACTTTTATTTGCGCGTATATATTAGTGATTAAAGGATAAAGCAATAATATAATAATATAATGTAGATGGCAACCCTTCTAAAGAGACGAGCACAAAAATGAAGAGAGTTTAATTACTTTTGTTGAATTTCCAAACATATTGTAAGTATTTACAATAAAATATAAAGAGAACAATGAATTTCGTAAAAAGGTATTGAGGATTTTCGAAAATGTTCATTTATTATTTCATGAGTTAAATATTTAGAGAGCCTTCGTGTTTAATTGATGTTCGAAGGAAAAACTTTGGTCTTCATCCTTGCAAAGTCAAGTTAAATGCCCAATAAATGATTCATTCGTCTTGCTACATTTTTAGATTGGAAAAGATTTTTTTTATTCTCCTCTTGCCATGGGAATATTGCTAAATTTTTTATATATTGATTAATTTATAACATTCCTAAAGTCTAATTTATTTTGCTTGTAATACAATAATTCAATAGTTTAAATTTAACTTTATTGACCAATATTACAATCAGACAATAAATAAAATTATAAAAGTTAAGTAAATACATTTTTTTATTTTTTGCGTAATTCTCAGCAGTCAATTCAACTGAAATTTAGATTTTGTCAAAAATAGGACAGTTAAAATTTCTATTGTTTTTCTTGTCAGTAGAAAATAAAAGTTTAGAGATCAATATAACAAAAATTAGAGTTGGGTACTTAGTAGGATATGTCATTTAGATCATAGTTGCATACATAAAATTATAAGAAAAGATGTTTGTATAGCCCTGAAACAAATAGTCACTACTAAAAATTCTCATTTATATGAGAATTTTTTTCAAATTTGTTAACAAAATTTATAAGAAAAGACTTTTTTCTAAGAATTTTAATTTATAGATAATTATTTCGTGAATAATTATTTTCTACAAAATTATAAAATTCGCAAGTATTTTCTACAAAAATTTGTTGCGAAAAGTGTTTTATACAAAATATTTTGCAAAAAAATTGGCAGCAATTTCTTGCAAATTTTTTTTCATAACAAAATTTATAAATATTTCTTACAAAACAATTTCAAAACAAAATCGACAGGAAATATGAGTTTTTTAATAGTGAGTAATTTATATAAACCCAATATCTTTAGACAAAACTTGTTAGTTATATGAGTCGGAATATTGCACCAATAAAAAATATGTTTATAAAATTGACACATAAGTTACACATTTCAAGTGTTATATATAGTAAGTCTAAATTCAACCAAATTGAAATAATCTTTTTAAATCAAAATATTATACATTTTACCACCTTATTATTACACATTTAAAAAAAATGCTTTGAAGGAATTTATACACCTTGTTATAATATGTTGGCCTTTTATTTTGTAAGACGGTTAATCAATCCCTGTGAATGTAGGAAAAATAATGTCACACAAAAGGGTTTTAGTTTTGTAACATTCCATTTCGGTGGGAAAAATAATGTCACACAAAAGGAACTTAATTTTGTAACATTCCATTTCAATAGCATAGTAATACTAAAATAAGACATTTGATAACAATATCCAAAGGCAGATTAACAAAGTATAAGTTCTCCTAAAGATGGAACATTTCATTGTATCTAACAAGTTGTATCTAACATTTTTTCAAACCTTACCAATACATCAACCACAGACTATGAAAAAATAAACATTATAATAGACACTTCATTGTATCTAACAAGCCAAACCATTGACTCTTCATCCTTTAGAGGTTCGTCTAAACCTAAATATTCACACACACACACACATATATTCACAACATACACACCATCTAATTACCACCTTACAGTCATCACACAAAAATCATACATATCATCAGACCCTTCTAGATTCAATTATCCATATACATGTTAATGTCGAGTCCTTGGAGGTTTGTACTTGTGGTGGCCTCCACTGTTGATGGCACACTCTTAGCCAAGGGTCCAATCACAAGAAGTATGGCCAAGCAAATTCAAGAAGAGTTAGCAACATCTAGTGAAGGTGAAGCTAAACTCCTTTTCACTTGGGCCATCATGTTTTAGACCTTGTATTAATGGTCATGTAGTGTAGATTTTTCTTTGAAGGCCTTGTATTAAGGACCATGTAGTGTAGGATTTTAAAAACAATCTTGCTTAAGTAGGGAGCATCATATGCGTCTAGCTTAAGCAATTCTTTGATGTTTAATCATGTTAATTTAGCTAGCTTAGGAAGGGCGTTCCACACATGCCACATGGCAAGCCCTTAATGGAGAGTTCTCTTACAAAGGTAGTGGCCATGTATCATTGTCCTATAGGAGATGTTTTTCATAAAGTAGCTTTCACATGGCAACATATGAGTGGTTTATGTTTTCAAGCTCTCATTCACCAAGATATCATTTTTAGGATTCTAGTGCAAGTTAGCATTTTAGGGTTTGGACCATTTTGGAAACACGTTACTCTATAAATAGAGGTGACCCCCCATGTATTTCTCACTTTGAGAATGATAATGTTATGCTGCCAAAATTATTTTTCAGTCATACTTCTTCTCTTAGTCACTTGCTAGAGCATCCAAGAGGTCTCTCTAGCACCCATTTCACTTGTCAGGTAGAAGATAAGAACATACCTTTCTCATTTCCCTTACAACTTTACTTAGACTCGACCGTTCTACCGTTCCATCCCAACCTTACCATACTTAAAGTCTTACCTTTATGCTATATGATTTAGAGTTTAGCATACTACATTGGTTTAACCATCATTTCCAAGCTAAGACCTCCACTTGTTGCAACAACCACTCAATATTTGATGCTCTATCTTCACATTTTGACACATCAACATGTTATCACAACCTATCAACCTCTTCTTTTACCTTACCATTGAAGAAACACAAATCTCCTCTGAACCTGACAAACTCCATTTTAACCTATCTTGATCATATCACAACTTTAAAGAAACTCCTCATGACTTTATCGTATGTTTCGTTTCCTTAAACCTCTTCACCAACTCTACTCCTTTACCATCTAACCAACAACATGAACCATCTTTTTCTTGAAACATCTACTATCATGTCTTTACTCTAGGGTGTTGCCATAAATCCAAAATTGAAACCTTTAAAGAACTCGACTCACTTGCTTCGCCTCTTGTCCACCTTACCCTAGGAAACCCAACACTTCTACCTCTTTGTAATCACTAGATATCTATAACCGATCTTCTCAAATTAACACCTCCATTATTGAAAAATATAACCCACCATCTTTTCGCTGCGCCGCTCCGATTAACACCTATCTCTATGAGAACCTTACGAGAAAAACTACTCTCATTATAGACCTTTAATTCGAGATCTTACTAGTTAAAGTAAATAATTGTGGTTAGGCCCCGCTTTTATAATTTCAACTCAATCTAACCGTTAACAAAGTGAGAATCTTTATTATACCAAGAGGACGCAAAAAATTGGGTAGTGCCCTACACTAGTAAGTCTTTTCTTCCAAATTTTATAACAAATTTGCAAGAAAAATTTCATAAAATATGAAAAATTCTAGTAGTTTTAAAAATATTATATCAACTCCCTCTTTAATTTTTTCATTTCCAAATTTTTCACTTTTAACATTATATTTTTTAATCAGTGTTAAGTTTTTATATAACTTAGAAAAAATAAGAAATTAAAAACTAAATTTTTTATTTAATATTATTTTCATAATTAGGTAGATTTTTTAAGTGTATTTATAGGTTCGCTTAATCTTTTATTAGTAAAATTTAACTATTTTTTTACACCAATCTCAAACATATGATGAATCAATTAAATCATAATATTTCAACTTAATTTGACAATTTTCCATATTTACTATAAAAAATTTTAACATTTAGCACACCTTAAAAATCAACATTAATAACCAAAAGCTTGCACTATTTAGAAATATACAATTATATTTGTGTGACACATTTAATAAATTCCAAAAAAAAAGTTTTCAAAATCATGGATGTTAATTCATCGCTGTGAACTTTTAAAGACTAATTTTATGTAGTATAAGCTAAACTAATACTAATTCATTACTAGTACTTAAATTGATTTTCAATTAATGCTCTTTAGTGTCATCCAACCTAATGCTAATGCATTTTTATTTTAAATTTCACATAATTTAATACTAAATAAAATTTACTTGTAATATGAAATTAATTTATATTGAGGTGACTGACACTAATAACAATAGTTTAAAAATAATTGTAACAAAATTAAAATACAAACAAAATAGATAAAATAAAAATTGTATTATTATATGAAAGAGATAAGTGTGAAAGAAGGAAATGAGTGTGAATAATGAAAAAGAGTTTGAATGAAAGAGATAGGTATAGATGAAAGAAAAAAGTATGAGTATGAAAATATTTATATATAAAAGTAAGAGAAAAAAATTATAAGTAAGAAAATTTTATTTAGGCTTTTGAATTATAAATAATATATGATTTTCATTTGTTGTCACAGATGCACAACTCTTAGCATATTAATTAATGTCAACTAAATTATACTAACTTAGTATAATATATTTATTTATTTAACTATGGCCTAATCAACAAAAGCTTAAATAATACTATAAATAAAAGTAGTGTCTAATATCAACTTAAATAGGTGAACTAAATTAACATTAACCTTACTTATTTTTAAAATTTACTTCAATTAGTATTATTAAATCAATACCAATCTAACATTAACTTAAATATTTTTATTTATTAAAAAAATTAAAAATAATCAGTCGACTTATAACCAACTGAGTCGATGTTATTTCATTAGTGTCTAATATTAATAAACTTTACTGATATCAACTAAGCCGATACTAATTTAACTTAAACACAAATATCTATATTTATTAAAAATTTATAAATAAATAAATTGTATTATTATAATTAACGTTAATTTAATTGACATATATATTTTATATAATATAAAATTAAATTTAAAATAACTTTATGCTTTTATGTTTTTATCCTTTTTATGTTGAAGTAGAATATACTCTAATATCATGAAATGGAAAATATTTAAACTATTTTCTATGTAATAATAATCTTAAATATCCTAATGATATCTTAATCAAGCTTACTAATTCATTATATTTTTTTAATTAAAATCAGAAGGATTACTTCTATACGAGATGTAATTGTCTACCCTAAAGAAAAATGGAAATAAATTTCTAAAATATTTAAAATATAGTGCGATTTGTTTAAATACTTAAAACTTTGTTTAGAGATTCGTGTTATGCAGTAGAATTAATGGGACCCTTGACAATCAATTGGGTTGTAACTTTAATGTCATGAAATTCGAGCACATTCTGTTCGTTATTCCTCGGTGTTATGATATATCCCTACACCAGAAACACCTTTTTGGTGGCTAAATATATATATAATATCAAATGAATTTTATAGACTTTGTTTCATTTATTTATTATTTGAACTTAATTGTTTTAAGTTGATAATATTATTTTTATCATTCCATTACTCCATAAAATTGAATCTTGATGTGCTATGTTTCTATTTCCACTCAAATTTGGACAACCAAACTAGCACAAGTAGATAAATAATCTTTTTTTTTAAAATGATCTTAGACATCATTATGGTGTATTGGTTAGACTAATATTTCATATTCAACAATTATATTTTCACATTAAATATATTACAAAATAAAAAAAGTACAAGAGGAATTAAATCAGACTTATGTTGAAAATATAAAATCTCTCCTTGTAAGAAACTAAATTATACGAAATATTGGAAACTAAAATTTGTAATGGAAAAAGTTAAAATTAAGCGAGGACGTGAACATGTCATACGATTTATATTCTAATTTATTTTCAATTTCTAATTATGTTAATATATCATATATCATATATCATATTATTCATATTATAACTTATTTTTATTTTTTTAATTATTTTAGTTTTTCAACACAATGATTTTTCTCACAATACAATAAAGAAACCAAATGCTACTAGCTAAATTTAACATTTAGTTATACTTCTTATTTGATGAAGATAATCTATTGCCATTAAAATTGTGAAAAAGATAATCTATTGCCTCTAGATCGTTCGAGTCTTACAAATCTCTCCTTTTTTTACCATTGCAAAGCAAATATAGAAAATTTTGAATTGAAAATAACAACAAATAAGTATAGATAATGGCAAGTATCAAGCTATTTATCAAAATAATTATGCATTTAAAAAATAATAGAGATTTTCTATAAATGGCATGTATGCAACACAAATATAAAATGTCAAATATCAAAGATAAAGTTAAAAGAATATTTTATCATAGTAGAAAAAAATAATGAATGGCATATACACGTAACATAGTATCAAGTACAACGTCGTATACGGCTTCTTTTTTTTTTTTTAAATGTAAGTTAGTTTGTTCACGAAATTATAAGATGGGTTGCGTTGGCAAAAAAATTTACAGTTCTTGGTGAAGTTTTTAAGATGGAGGACAACTTCTAAATGAAAGTCGTCATGTATTGATGGACCACCATGTGTCAAAATAAAAAGGAAATGGTCCATGGTTACAACGGAATTGAAGCTGAAATAGAGAAGTGAATTCAAGCAAGTGACTCTTGAGGATAATAGGTGGAGTATTCTCAACAACAATTTTATTACTATTTGAAAGTAACCAAATACAAGAGTAGAATGACCCCATTTATAGGATTCATGGCCAGCCAAATGTAATGAAAATGTATCATGAAATAAAATGGAAATGTAACTTGGAGAAAAATCTCAATTTGTGATCGTGAGATGCAAAGGAGAGCGGGATCAATAGCCATGTGTCCACTCACACTCTCTTTGCCTTGCTCCGTGGAAAGCATGTACACCAAGCTAAGCACCAAGCTAAAAAATGTGTTCCAAACTTAGCACCAACTTGAAAAGTATGCTCCACTCTTTGTCTCCAAGCTAGTCTCGGCCAATGTCACTAATTGGGCTTGAAATAGCCCAATTTGGAGGCTAAACAACAAAGTTCTTTAGCATTTTATTCTACAAAACATTGCCTAACATTTGATCCAAAGTAATTCTACTCTAATGTTCCTACATGCACCCTCTCATATTTTAATCTTTTTTAGCCCATGAAAACAACGTATGAAACCCATGATGATTTTGATCCTTTTAAGTTTGAATCTTTCTAAGCATCCCTCTCGTTATTTGGCCTTTAAGTGGGCTTGGGCTTGAGATGTATGTGGACCCATGATGGACTCAGAGTTGGACCCATGATGAACTCATCATGTATGTAGACAATTTATTTGTAAATTTTTAAAAAGGCAAAGTTGTCATGATATATGACGACGTCAGTGTAACTAACTGAACTGAAGTCGTCTTGACGAGTAAGAACTTCAATTTGTTGATTTTTTTTTATTTTAGTTAATTTATTTTTGTATATATTTTAGTTAATTTAATTTTTTATATATTGAGACGTGGCATGGAGATAAAACTAACATAAATAATTGATATAAATATATCAATTAAAGTTGAAATGGTAAAAAATAATAATTTGAGATATTTTTCATAAAAGTGGAAAAAGTAAGATTATTTTATTAGATAATTAAAAAATTACAAAGAAAATAGCAATGGACATAATATAATATATTGAACATAAATCAGACCTAACTAAAATATATAAAAAACTAAATTAACTAAAATATATAAAAAAATATGCTTTAACTAAAATAACTAAAACATATAAAAAAGAAAGAAAGCAATAAACATGTCTTAATATATATAAAAAAATAACTAAAATTAAAAAAAAATCAACAAACCGAAGTTGTTACCCATCAATACAACTTCAATTAATACGATCTCGATTAGCATACACGGAAATCATCATGTATTATGGCAATTTTATTTTTTTTTTTTTTTTAATTTACAAAGAAACCGTATACATGACGACTTTTATTTAAAAGTCATTTTTCATCCAAACTACTTCACTCAGATCTATTTAAGACACCCCCGATTTTGTAATTTTGCGGGAAAACTAACCCACGTTTAAAAAAGCCAAACTTCAAAAGCTCTTTTCCTTTTGTTATCAGAGAAAGGGTTTGTCATTCCAGTTGCGGAGAGGTGGAGGATTGAACACAATTATGTATAGGAGGTAGTCTAGTAAACGTTGTATCAAAAAATTGTGATAGTGAGAGTGGAAGCATGGGCCATGACACATGCTTATATGGACAACAATTAAGTCTGGGGTGTTTCTTCTGCACCCTATCAAATTTCTTCCTGCACTCTATCACGGACTTCCAGAAACTTTTATCCAGAATTGATTTAGTATGTTCCGGAAATCAGAATACTATTTGATGGGGGTGTAGAAAGAAATTTCATGGTGATAGTGAGATCCCATTTGGGAGATGGTTAAGATGATTAAGATAACTACAGAAGGGTTGTTTCTTCCTGCACTCCCTTAATTTCTTACCACTCCATATCTTTTAAAAGGACATTTTATCATTCATAAAAATTACTTACAGATTATATGTTCCGGTTATCTTCCAAAACAATTTTCCGGAACAGGATTTGTAGAACAAAATTTTTTGAATAGGATTCTCAGAATTCACCTTCCAAAACACGAAATATATTTTAAAAAGAACTTTACCAAACAAAATTTTCTGGAATATATATATATATATATAATCTGTTTTAAAACAAACTTCTTAAAATAAATTTATCTAAAATTCTACATTAGAGTGCAAAACTCAACTTATAAATTTATCTAAAATTCTTCCTATCAAACTCTATCTTCTATCTTCTTCCCAATTTATCTTTATGTACAACTTGATATAATATCTCGTTTTAAAGATCTTACAGTTTTCATGAGTTTTATCGAACCTCAATTCAATAATATTTTTTCAGCACTTGTTTAGAGAAAATTTTATCTTAAAATAAAAATTGTTTTTCATAAATGTCATTTCTCAAGACTAAATTCTAGCTATTAAAGTGTCACCTGTTCAACAAGCAAATCACACTAATGCCATGTTATAATTTTGAACGGAAATGAAACTCCCAAACCTTGACACGTGTACAAGTATTGATAAGATTCATCGGTAGCACTGAGTGGCTTAGAGCTTCTGATGTGAAACCAATGTGATAAGACTGAAGCTATCACATTAACTATTCTTGTAGTTTCTAAAATATTCTAACCATCGCCAAGTACCTTCTAAAGTCTATCGTGTGGTTAAGAACATGATTTTATCAAAAAAAAAAAACTTCGATTCTTTACAAAGTTAAATATATTTACATATAATTTTAGTTTTTTATGAAATTAAGATTCATCTAGTTTTAACACGTCTAGTTTAAATAATTTAAATATTAAAATAAAATACATTTGACACAAAAATTTAAGTAGAAACGAATTCTGTATTTCGATGACTAAAAAAATATTTAACCTACTTTTCTAAATCTCAAAACACATTAACTCTTCAACCATTTCTTTCTCTGCCCTATTAACACAGCACCATATAATTGAATAGAAAATAGAGTATTGCATGGAGGTGGTAAAAGTGACTCTAAAGTGAAGAAGAAGAAGAAGACATTGATAATTTAGCCATGCGCATTTGCTACATCAGTCGATATTTCTTGATGAGATTTACAAAAACAAGAGGCATAAAAGAAATGTATTAGAAAATGCTATAAATATAACAATACAATAGGGTGGAGTATTGATAGAGAGAGCTATGGCGTGTAAGAAGAAGATTTAATTGAATATGAGAAGTGGAGCGTGGTGAAGATGAAGAAGGCACCTTTATATGAGAGGTCTTGTCTTGTGCAGAGAATCAAACAGAGGGGAAGTACTTGTTTAGATTGAAAGGCAGTGAATAGAACTCCTCACTTCTTGTGTCACCCTTGAAGGACTTGTACTTGTCCCACCAATGTTTCCCTCTGTCCTTCCTAATGCTTCCTTCTCTCTTAAATAAAGTGTTGTCTAGAAAATATGCCACAACACCCGCAACAAATGCTTTTGATTGGAATGGCACGTTGATAATATCATTGAACTGTCATGTGCACAAAAATCTCATTGTAAGCAATGAACAAACAACACCATCTTCTGTTGTCCCCTAATATTGAAAACCTCTTCAAATTTCCCTCTAAATGTTGTTAAAATATTATATTATATTATATTATATACATGTTATCCTTACCCATCTTGCGCCTGTGTTGACTGGACCATAACCATTAATGGCTGTGTACTCATTGAAGTACTGTGGAACAGACAAGCCCAAGAAGATTGAGAAGCCTAAAATGAATTTTGTTCTAAAACTGTTGAGGTTGCAGAACTGAAGAAAACTGAGACCACCGGCACCTGCAAATGGTGAGAAAAAGTGGAGCAGAACATTACATGTGATGCTTCTTGTAGGGTCATTATGTATCAAAGTATATAAATAAATGTACCAGTGTGTTTTTCAAGAATCACACATACCAACATAAGCAAAGAACAAGCAGTAGAGGGCAGCAATAATGGCAGGTGGAATTGAGGCAAAAACTGCTCCAAATTTTCCTACAAAGTAGAAGAAAATGAGTCAGTGTTAAAAGGGGAGGAAATTTACTAGGATAAGGTAAAGTAGGTATTTGAATCACAAAAATCATGTTTTAACAACTCACCAAGAATTGAAAAGAAAATCATAAATCCAGCAGATATTTGCACCACTCTCCTACTTCCAACCCGTGTCAAAGCCAACAGACCTGCATTCTCTCTGTAGGGAAACCAACAAAACTCTTTTCATCAACAAGTTTTCTTTCCCAGTAAGGTACAGAGGATACAAACAGCACAATTTCAATCTTACACGGAAACAGAAGATCCATTGACTGTTCCAAACAATCCTGATAACAGAATGCCAACTCCCTGAGAGCGTAAACAAGATGAATGAGGGGAATTATACTCGAGAGTGTACTTAAATATCTTGGTAAAAATATCACACTAATCAGTAAAGGTATTCTACCACTAACGTTTATGCATGTGAAATTTTTTTCACAGATATTCAAATGTTAAAGTAAAAGCCATTTTTTTACCTGCCAACCAATACCCCTGCTGAGAATTGATGGTGGTAATGGTGTTGCACTTGCATACCTATATACAGCAATGAAAGCTCCACTGGACTGTTTGTGAGAATTGAAACAAGCATTAGCAAATAATTTAGTCCAAGTATGCAACATGGTAACTGCATAACACTGATACTGAGCCAAAGTATAAGTATAAAAGCCAGATAATGCAAGAATGTCATCACGCAAGTATAAGACTAATAAGAAAAATGAATGCTTAGATGAGGAAGATCAAATGAAAGAAATTATTACCTCTACAAGAGCAACAAAAGCTGCCATCATCATGGCAAACGCTTCACCTGCATCAAAGGAAGGTGCTCCCCATTGAAAGGGATATGGAATTCTTATCCTGCAAGCTCAAAATCCATGCCAAATTCTTCTCAATAAGTTTCAACACACAAGACTAAGCCTTAGTAGATTCCCACCAAATTACCAATAAAAAAAAAAATACAATGTCTCAAGGATCCAGTTGAATGACTTGAGAAATATCAATATACTAACTATACAAGATGCATAATAGTGATAAATATTATAAGACATAAGACTGATGCATGTAACATGTATGCAGCTCAGTTTATCGACTCAAAAGGTAACCCTCACTTATTCAAAATAGTACACTGAAATCGAAATAGCAAAAATATGAGATAGGAGAAACATGTCAAATAATGAATATAATTTAGGCTCATTTTGCAATGAACAAGCAGAATATAGTTTTACCAAGCTTTTACTTGGGACCCTATCACAGGCCTGTTGCCAATAATTTAATGTTGAGTCCATCTTGCCACAGTGGATTAGATGGTGGCCAAAACAATCCATCCCTAGCACAACTACAACAAACCCTGCAAACACTGACATGACTGTGTTTCTTAAACAAGAAATGGATTAAGTTGGCCACCCTCTAGTTCACAAATGCCAGATAGTTAACGTTCATGGTAGGGAACCAATTGGAAGTTTTTCAATTATGGGATTATTTTTAAAACATAGTGAAATTATAGGTGTTAACACAACTTTCACAGAAAAAAATCGCCATTAACAGTTAAAATTCAATGAGGTCATACAACTAACCAAGGAGCAGAATCTATAAGTCCAGCACGATCAGTGCGGCAGGATATTTGAGTTTTAGGTGGAGCATCATTATAGGCCCCTCCAACAGTAAGTAGATGAGCATATATCCACACAATTACAACTGTAAATATCACAGCAAATCTATCGAAGATATTTTTCCCCGAATGTAGCACGTGAGGCACATACTGCATGTGGCAAACAATAACCAATTACAAACTCAAATTTATAGAAACCATTATGTAAGAAACTAGAAATGTGAAGAAACCAATACAACAATAACAACTAAGTCTAAGAAATTGAATCTTAAGTCTAACTCAACTTTACAAAACTAACTCATAAAATAAGGTTTGCATTTACTTATATACTTTAATTTGGTCATATTTCTAAATATTTGTAGGAGGTCCAATAGCCAGTGGCACTCCAGGAACCATAATGTAAGAAACTCTAGAAATGTGAAGAAACCAAAACAACACTAACAATTAAGTCTTAAAAAGTGAATTTTAAACCTAACAAGTTTACAATAACAGCTAGTAAAATAAAGTTTACACTCACTTGTATACTTTATCGTATTTGTAGTCAATCTATCATATGTGTAGCCAGTATAGGATTAGATATTCGTGATACCATCTTAGAAAGAAAGTGAAATTTAAATTTAACTTAATCTCACAAAACCAACTTATAACATAAAATTTATACCCACTAATATATTAAATCTTGACTATATCCATAGTGGGCATGGGATAAATCCTAATTTAGAGATTTAGAAACTTAGAAGATAGTATGCATATGCAATTCTGTCTCTACCTGTGAAACAAATACGATCAATATAAGCTGAGGCAGTCCGATCTCTACACATTTAGCAACCTACAGACAAAATAGGAATCAATATTGAAACTTTGGTAAATTAATTTTATACATTGAAAATTGTAAATTTGTAGCAGAAGACTTACCCCAGGGAATCCTAACTCATACAGCCCAAAACCAACAAGAGATACCAAAGGAACTGATGAAAGTGGACTTAAGAACCTGAAGAAAGAATTGAACTTACATAAGATGGGAATATTTTAACCAATCACAAGATATCATCCAATTCTTTCATTTCTTTTTGGCTTATGTGCAAGTTAATCCAAGTCCAATTAAACAAATGACATGAGTTGTAATACCCACTTCAAACATGAATTTAACTTGGTGGAAAAGTGGCAAATGAGCATACATAGCAAACAAATTCTTAAATATAGATTGCAGTTTAGTTTAGACACTGTCAAGACAAAACAGAAAACACATAATGCACTAAGAACTATGGCCAACCTTGCAACATTCCTCCAAAGACCACTGAAGCCCAGTACTATTTGAAGAGTTGAAGCAACAATAAGAGCACCCTGGATTGACCTCATTATCCTCTTAAATTTCTGATTACATAAAAACAGGGAAAATGGTTATCAAAAAATTCCAACCAACTAAGCACAAAATATAATGTTAAACGGTAATTCTTGAATCAAATTCATACTCTTTTATTTTCAACATAATTGAGTACATAAAAAATGGATATACAACATGATTACACATATGACAATGTATACATTATAGCAATCATGCATAATTTAGTACATAGTTAGATTTGTGCTGACAAGTTACAACAAGACCTCTATAGGATCTGGTTCACCACTGAATCGGCCAGCGAGGATAATAGAGATTGTGGTTGGAACAAAGGTGTAAGACCCTCCAATAACTGCAGGCAGTCGAGTTCCAAACATTGTTTGCAACAATGTGTTAATACCAGCTACAAAAAGTAGCGTTTCAATAACTCTTGCCTTCTCATTCTGAAAAAAAAAAAATGAATTGCTATTGTTTATAATTCTGGCTAAGACGAAAAAGCATCTTCAATCACACGGTTAGATACATTCCCTATCATGTTATTCCAAACTACTTACATTGCCACCTCCCATCTGGGGAACAAGAGCAGTGGGAATCAGCACAGTTGTGCCGAGCATCACAAGAAAATGTTGAAAACCAAGAAGTATGGCCTCAGCTGCATCACAATTACCCAAAATTTCTAGTCAAAATAAAGAAGAAATAGTATAGCAAAGTAAAACTCAACTAAAAGGGAGGTCAGGAAGATTCTTAAAATTTATACACAAACTACAAATGATAAAAAAGATTGAAGTCAGCCAAATATGCAACATCCTTAAAATCCATTAACCCCAAAATTCAGTACTATTAATAACAGTTTTTTTTTTTAACCTATTGAAATATTTAAAAAGTATTAAACCAGTGGGGCAAATTTGGAAGTAGCAATCAAATTGTTTCCAGAGCACCAAATCTGGATCTGGAAATAACAGAAAAGGGCGGTTGGTTTATATATATAATTAAAAGGATTTCAACTAAATTGGAAACGAAACAACACTTCAAATTGTTTCCATTAATATCAAGTAAAAAGAAGCCTGAGTTGCCAAAGGCATATAAAAGTACAAAACCAGACCCAAATCCCCCACAGTAGAAAAGGCAGTTCTTTTTCCTGTGCTTCCACAACCACCTTGAGATTAACTAGTTTTCCCTCAAAAAGAAAAAATTCCCCACTCTGGAATCTGAAAAAAAGCAATATTTAATTTTCAACAGCATCATTATTATTTTTCTGCACTTCTGAATCTAAACAAGATGAAGTACTCACGCCATGGAGGAGGACTAGTAATGCAGTAAGAAATATTGGGAAGCTGATCCTTTGGAGGGTGAGGCTGTGGCTCATCTGCTTTTGCTCCTGCCATGACCCTTTTTCCTTCTCTCCCTAACTCTGAACAAGCGAACAATCAACAATAATTAACAAATAATAAATCTACAACACGTCCAAATCTAACACCAGCCCAGATCCCCCAATGCCACAAAGAAAAAGACCCAGAAGAAGAAGAAACGAAAGAAACATAAAAAAAAGGAGCTTTCTTACAATGACTAAGCCTAGAAAACGAAAAATGCAACAACTAAAGTTGAGCTGAGCTGAGCTGGGGACTCTCCTTTGCTAAGAAGTGAAAGTAATGGCCACAATAATTGCACAATTTAAGAAGGAAGTTAGAGTAGAGAGTAAAAAGAAAGCACCTTTTCCAAGTGAAGGAGTAGTAGTATTATGAAGTCAAAAACAAAATGAGGTGCCCCCACCAGAAAAGAAAGGAGAAAAAGGGGTGAAAAGAGAAGGGAAAGGGAATTCAGACGATCTTTGTTGTGGAGTGTGGAGTGTGGAGTAAAGCAGACTCCAATGCTTGGAGATAAACGATAAAGGTGTAAACAGAAATGAGCAGAAAAAAATGAATGAAGATTCTCTTTCTTCTCCAGCTAGTTGCTACTACCAAAAAGTAATGTTTCTCTGTCTTTCTCTCACTCCCTAGTAGCCTTGTGTTGAGTTATATTGTAGCTATCTCACACACCCTAATTTACTACTTTCCAACAAATATTGCTCACATTTATTGTTTTGTTTGGTGTTATGAATTTGTCATGGAAGAATGTTTAGGTAGCATAATCGTGTCATGCACACATTGCAACTGAAGTATGCACATATATTTTAATACATAAAAACACTAAAATCTTGTTCTGTTCAATGTTGTGCGTATGAATTTTATATATGAAGATATATGTTAGGTTGATCACTCGATAAGTAAGGAGTGAAGTTATTCAATGCATATACAAATACCATTCTAAAAAGTAAAGTAAGTGAGATCAGACTCTCCACTACTATTTATTTATCATATATGTATCTCAAAAACAGATTAATCTATTAAAATAAGTAATTTATTATGATAAACTATAAACTCTCCAACTGATTGAAATAAAAGACAGATAGTTTGTATAGTTTTTTTTTTCTTGAATTTCTCTAATATAATATGCATAAGAAGAATAGTTCCTCAACTTTAATCTCTTTCTTTCTAATTTAATGCTTTTTTCTTTTTTGTATATATATAAAAAAAAAGGTTTGTTTGGTGCAAGTCCAGCCAGCATTTTGGAAGGTTCTAAAGAAGAGGAGAAAAGAGAGAGAATTACTTATTTTAATTAGTCATAATATGATTTATTTTTAATATTACGAAGTATTGAAATTTTAATCTTATCTTATTTTGTTATTTTTAAAATGTCAATATGCTTATTGAAAAATAAAACCATTACCTATATGTTGGATTGGAATATAATTTATGATACTGTTATGTTTCGTTGATAAAGGAAACCTAGAAAGAAGGAAGTAAAAGAAACGAAATGGAAATAGGGAAATAAAATTATTTGATTGAGTAGAAAATAAAATGAAAAATGCAATCATATAAAATGGCATAAAGAAATATACTATAATAGGAACATTTATATCTTAATACTTTCTTGAACTTTCTCCCTCTCCTTTTTATAAACTTTCTACGAAACCATAAAATATTAATTTTCTTAAATATAAATAAAAGGAAGGATTGTAAGTTCCCATGCTTTGTTTCGGTCATCAATCCCTTTCACCTTTTTTCTGAAACAATCCTGATGTTAGTGAATTGTCATTTAATCGTCATTATTTGTTTTATTATTTAAAATCAAAAATCAAAAATATTGTGTAAAATGAAATTAAATTGATTTATTTTGTCGTAATTTTCTTATTATTTCATCTACTTCTTATATAACAAATAAAATGTTTGCTTTAATTTGCAATATAATATGTGAATAATATTTTAATCATTTTTTTCAATTTTTTTGTTATTATACGTTATTTTATTTTTTATTAAATGCCAAGACATAAATTTTATTGGTCATTGTTTTTACCGATAGAAAATTCTATGACAAATTTATTTGAATTAAGAAGAATCATGTTTGTATGGCAAAACATACACTATGATCATAATAGATTACTATATTAGATAGACATAAGTTATCGAAACTTTAGAATTTTTTACAAAATTTTGTAACAAAAATTAAAATAAGATTTTATTTATTGTCTCAATAAGAAGTAATTACAAAAGAATGTTTGTAAAAAATGTTTTCTAACAATTTTGTGATAATAGTGTATTGGAGAGGAAATATAAGTTAAACAAAACAGTGTATTGGAGAGAAAATATAAGTTATTACACTACAAGTTTCAATTCAATTTTCAAACACATGTGAACTAAAGTAGTAAACATATTAAGTTTGATTCTATAAGTGATGAAGGAATCATGTTTGGATACTCTAAAACATTATAAAACTAGGAAGCTTATAACTTTAAGACGATGGTAGTGGAAGAGGAAATTCATGTCAAATTCAATAATCACAAGTTTAATAAGAAATTTATCAAAATCTAGACAATCTTTCTTTAACTTGCATATTGATCAAAGTAAAAATAAAGAAGTGTCCTCCTTATCATTAGAAAACGTTGTTAAAGTATTTAACCTCACACTAGACAATCTAGCTCACGTGAGAGCCAATTAATCACCTTAAATGTTCAACCATGAGAAATCTGTTAGGAACAAACAAGGCAATAAAGGAAAGAATAAAGGAGAGAAAAATAGACACAGAGAATTTAACGTGGTTCGGCTACAATGTGTATGCATACGTCCACGACTACACTAGGAAGTATTTGTATATTTTTGGTGTATCTTAAAGCTTTACATAGAGTCTCTTATATAGTAAAATAGAGAACCACAACTCACTATTCTAAGCGATGTGGGACTAAATCAAGCACCATAATTCTAACAATTCTCCCACTTGG
>Ga0214544_1004358_pt1 | contig 28497 bp, 11 predicted proteins | sample CNSS3metaG_FD_160074 | JGI IMG/M metagenome (GOLD analysis project Ga0214544, IMG submission 160074) | Root nodule microbial communities from cowpea collected in UCLA plant growth center, Los Angeles, California, USA - CNSS3 | ecosystem: Host-associated > Plants > Roots > Nodule | place: USA...
ACCCTGATTTCCAACCACTTTTTGGCTTCGGGTCCTACTGGACCGTGGCCTATACCCCTCTTTGGCACCGGTTTTGAGCGAACCGGGGCCTATACCCCTCTTTGGCTCCGGGTATTTAGAGAACCGATGCCTAAAACTTGGCTCTAATTGCAAAAATGCCACCGCGCCATTATATGCTTCGGTTCCTGGCCAACCGAGACATATAAGGCGAGGTAAAATGAGAATTCTGCACTAGTGCACCCAAGTGTTTGGCTCCAAAGGTGATGCTCTCCTCCACTCCTAATGGTGTTATATTTCTCCAAGTTGGCACTAGCTTGTCCTATAAAACAAACAAACAAAAGGATCAACATGTCAACTTAAATCAAGTCAACTAAGGTCAATAAGTCAACCAAAGCCAAGTCAACTTAAGGAAAGTCAACATAAAGCTAAACCAAAAGAAGGTGAAAAATTGCCATTCTAAACATGTTTATTCCCCCGAAACATGTGTCCTCTACCTCCATCCTTAGTAAGGGTTAAGGGCTCATCAGGAAGTGGAGGAAGAGGAAGATAGATAGGAGGAGGATGAGACCCAAATGATGAAAATGACCTAGATTGGTAGTGGTGATGTGATTGTAATCGACGATACTTACTAAAAAAATAAAGAAACGAAACAAAAGAAGAAGAGGAGAAAGAGGGAAACCTTGTGCATTTTACTGACAAATTTGAGGTGATCGATAATAACCAACAAATATTTGTATTCATTGATAATTTTTACCGACAGATTTATATCCATTAGTAACCCGTTGGTAAACATAATTTATCGACAAATATATGCTAATACCAACGGATAGTAATCATCAACAATATGCAGTTTTCTTACCGTGAATTAATAATAAAATGAAAGTTCAATAAAGAAAAAAATTTAACAAATAAACAAGGGAGAAAATGAATTAAGGAATTAACAAGGAGTGAATTAGTATTAGAATTGCTTATTGAGGTTGATATGTAATAGTCATAACTAATTTATTGGTTACCATAAGATTTGTATAACCATTCTAACACCCCCATAAAATTGTATACCCAATCCATTTTATTCAAAACATTTATTATTTTTTTTATCGAAATTTGTATACAATATAAACAAAAATCTACAAATTAAAACATAAAATCCATCTCTTACACCAATTCACTCTTGCCAAAATTTTCTACTTGTTGTATCCTTTCTTCACTTGTAAAATACAATCACCGAAGACTCCTTATAATAAATATTACATAAATGATGTTAATAATTTAAAGGTTTTCATTACAATGAATAAATAAAGTTATTAATAATGAATAAAATTCATACCTATCATATTTCAATACTATATCCATACCAATCAATATTTTCAATCATACATTTTGACTTGAGTGTTTATTTATCTCATACCATAACCTAAATACGTCACATGCCACAACCTACACTCAACATTCCCTCATAAGCAAAATAAATTTTACAACATTTTGGAAACACATTGAATTTATACTTTAGATATCATGCACTTCTCATATTATGATTCTTTCTAACACTAGACAAAAGTAAAAAACGTCGTAAACTCCTCTAAAGATGAATTTCTATGACTCACAAAATATAATTCTTTTTCACATTGCAAACTATGCTGTAAACTTCTATTAACTCTAACCACCTAATACCTCTTTTTATGAAAAAAATTACAAACACTACAAAGTTAATACATTTTATCACTATACAACACATAATTTTAGCTCATTTCTTTATACCATATCTTCAACCATCAATCCACATTAAATACAATTTCACAATTCGTCATTTATATTTATATTTTCTTTACAACATAATTCTTTTAAATAAAATCAAATAAAATAATTCAACATACAATTCAATAAATTCTAAGTAGATAGATATAACAAATATACTCATTTAATTAAAGAAATACATATTTTAAAATCAAATCTTTTTGTTTTTACAAATTCACTCAGCGAAATTTAGATATTTAGTACCAACTCTTTACCTAAAAAATTACCAGACAATTTTGAGATTTGTTAAGTGAGCAACACATACAAATTTCAGTTTTGAAGAGTCTCAAATTGATTAAGCACAAACAATTTACAAAACATGTGTGAACCTAATTCAACTATCAAATAACACATAATAACCAATATAACTCCATGTGACCATTTCAAACAACACTAACAAAACTTTCATAAATTTAATTACTTTTTTCAACTTAATTAAAATTAAGTATTCTTAATTCATTTCAACTTAAATGGTTCACAATAAAATATCATATACATTTGGTTTCATTAACTTTTTCAAATCAAAAACTAAGTCAATATAATCATAATATATACAATCAAACATAATATATAAGTTTTCAAACAGAATCCAAAATTGTAAACACACTAAATAAATCTTTAATCCATCCACGATATAACCACAACCCTATAATATCAAATGTTAATTAAGACAACAATTCAAAAAAGTTTTATCCATTTTTCAACTCAATATTTTTATTGACAATATAAATTAATCTAATACCCACCAACAACACAACATCAAGTCATCTTTAACTATACAATGTCCTTACATAAAATATAAATATGGCAAGCATATCACAACCAAGCATTAAGATATTCTACCTTAAAGTTTTATAAAAAAATATAAATATCTAACAAGTTATTTCTAAACTCTAACAAGTCTTTTAATATAATTAAGAAGCTCAAATCTACTTATAGAAAATGCTAAAACATTACATAAAAAAGATACCACTACTATCCTGAATTAGTATAAATTTATTTTTACCTAAGAAATATCACATACAAATTAGAAAACATGCAAAACCCTCACATGAAACAAGTAAAGAAAAAAGACAAAGAAAAACTTACTCTAAATATTATCTTAGAATTTAAATTATAAAAACCTAAAAGTTAATGATAGGAGTCAAACTAACCAAATTAAACTCTTAAGATAGTTCAACCACTTACTCCTCTGTGACTGTTTGATATCAATATATCAAAATTAATTCCGCTTTTCTTTCATAAATTACCTAAGAAACTTATGGTTGAACGAATTTATAAACAATCACTCACATTATTATTTAAGGAAATGCTTTTCTCTTTTATGTTATCTTTTGTAAGGGTGGTTATATTTGGCACTCACAAAACAAAAAATACCAATTTAACTCAAAATAATTATATTTATTTTATATTTAACTTAAAAATTTAATATTATTAAAGTGGATTGTGAAATAGGTATTTTTTTTGGAGGGGTGTCGTAATATTAAATAAAAAAACCATGACCAGCCTTCTATAATGTATGCTTTCTCATTGTAAAACCCTAGTGGAGTTACTAATAATATCTATCCTACGATAAGGGCAAAACAAGTCTACAACCATATATTTATTGTATTTTAGACATGGACTGACTTAAAGATTCAATTAAAAAATTCAAAATCTCAAACCTATGTGTTTGTGAATCGAGATTCTTAGTGATTGATAATTTTTTTAAATCAATATAGTCAAAGATATCCAATACTTTTGAGATTAGTGTATCCATATTGCGTATCAAAATATGAGCTAAGCTTTTGACCAATGCACCTTAGCATACTTTTAGAGAATTGTATTTAAAATATTTTTTGGTCCACTCATTTAAATTTTTCGACAACATACTGACAAAAATGTGAAAACAACAGTTAATTATGTAGTACTAATTAATAAAATGTTGTGTGGTGTATTTAAATGTTTTTTTTTGTTTAGACTATAAATATCTTTTATGAGATTTCAAAAATGTATAGTTGAGTAGGAAACATCCAATTGAAGTTGCTGTTTAAGGAGAATTAATCATGTACAATTTAAACTAATCACCTATTACTATCTTTAAATATTTATATTAACATAAAATAAAAATACTTCTGAATATCTATATTTATATTTAAGTTACGAATCATTACCAAATGAAAGAATTGTCAAAAAATAATTTTCCTTTCTGTTTCCTATTGCTGATGCTGTGTAGTACAGTTATTTTCCTACTTCTTATAGATTGCCCTTGAAAACCTCCTTCTTCTATTATTATCTCAGTTGTTCATCTATGGTGCACATTATGGAGAATAATTTTTGCAAGGAAGTTGGCACACAATTTGTTTTTTTAGGTGATTGTGTTCTAAATATAAAGGAAAATGGCTGAAGGAATAAAGTATGGTACGTTTGTAATGTTTTAAAAGACGGAGTATTTGAAAGATGAATTTCAATTTGGAGGGGATGAGAAGAGTGGATTTTTTTATTTCTAATAATGTTTTATTTTGGTAATACTTTTACTTATAAAGTACCATTTAAATAATTTAATTCGTTTTTATGAAAGTTATAACCAGCTCAATTTAAAATGAAAACTTATTTTCATTCCTTGTAAACATTAAGTTGTTTCTAAAAAAAATTAAAAAAGCACTTTAATATGAAATTCTATCACTGGGATCCCATGACTCCATTTTAGGTATTATCATTGCTTAGTTTGAGACTGCTCCACTATGAACTTATGAGTTTACTTGCCTAAAATTAAAAGCACTTCGATGAATCCTCTCTCACTGTAACTGGTACAATAACATTTTTTTGGTATCTTAAAGAAAAGTTCCTTCCATTTTTATTTATTTATTTTATCTTAGAAGTCTTTACAGAAAAACTCATTTAGAAAGACTAAGTATATTTGCTAATTACCTACTAACAACATACTGCATAATTTCAGAAACCTCCAGAATAAAGCAGGCTATTTAGTAAGAGCATGAAAGCACAGATAAATATAGAACCTATATATATGCAAGTGGTGAAAGGGGAATCAACATAAGAATATAAAAGAAATCATTAGCTAATGCTTCTTAAATATAAGGGAGATTCTTATACATCATTTTCCTTTATATCCAACCTGATGAAAGAGATGTAGAAAAATTATAATGTGCATATATTAGAATCCTAAATAAAAATAGAAAACGGTTCTTGATTATTTGGAGCATCCCCAGTCTACTACTACAAATTCTTTCCAACTTTAATGCATTGCTAACAAATTTTTAAATTGGAAACAAGTCATGCCTCACGTGGTCCATCATAACCATTAGAATTTGCTGTTTAGCCTGAATCCGTATCAATGTTTACTCAAAATGCCTCCAAGACAAGTTGGGCATGAAAAGAAATCGGACATCAACCCAAATTTACACCACCACCGGAAAACTCCACCTCCTGAAGATAAGAAAAAAGTAGGAGACACGTCAACCAGTTATAGCCTCATAATTACGAAAATGACAAGCAATAATCAGATCTTTAAATTGACAAAAAACAGGAGACACTCAACCAGTTATAGATGATTTCTTCTTTTTCTGTGAAAATCAGGTATAGAGTTATTTTTAAAATCAACCTTCACAGTATCTTGTTTACACTACATAAAATTTAAAAGAATATGCTTGTATTTTGGTTAGAATCTAATACCAACGCACTAACTCTTACTATGTTTGTTTTACACATTGTATAGCTACGGTTCTTCTATATTTACTATGACATCAATACCATAGAATGACTTCCAAGGATTCTTTTGCAACCTCTGATACCAGTTTCAGTTCAATAAATGAAGAATGAATAAATTTCAATGAGCATGCAATTTCAAGTGTACGGTTACCTAACATAAATCATTGCCTTTTTTCTTTTCTTTTATGCTTTTGAAAGAATTGTTGCTCAAGAGTAATTCCAGCTTATAGAATTGAAAAGTATGACAGGGACTACAGTTAGGAAAAATCAAGAACCAGAAGCAATAACGGTTGTAAGCAGCAGTAAATAAAATTGATAGATTATTGATTTCATCATGGGAAGAATATTAAGAAAGGGTTTACAAGAAATTGGATTCATCGAATAAAATCCCCATAGCCCACTTGAACAGCAGGTTGTGAATAATAAACTCTTTGATATGGAATTTGTCATTAAAAGCATCTTCATAATACCGAAATTCCTTATTTTTCATATAATTTGAGAAACATTGTACGCCGATTTCACAAGATAAGATGATGACAAAATGAATATTTATCAAATTAAATTCAGACTTCTAAAGCATGTTGCTGTAACCTAGGAGAATAAAACATCAAAGTATTAAAGCAATTTATTTCCCAACTGACTAGTCAAGAGGTGGAGCTAGAACATGGTCAGGATTTTTGTTATAATATGGAGCTAGTAAGATAATATGACTAGCTTTTAACTATTGTTTGAAGAGAGCTCAAATATTACAAAGCCTAGACAAAACACGCAAATTTGTAAGTTTTTTAAAGGATTAGTGGAAAAACAGGTCATGGAAGACGGTACCACTCTCCTACCATGTTGAGAAGAGAAAAACAGAGAAGGAATACAATACATTCCATGTGTTAGGTACACATGAGTAATCTTATTTATAATGAAGGGATACAATAATAAGCAACATAATATCTGGTAATGGGAAATATTTGGTATGATATTTCCCTATCGAATTATACCATTTCTACCTATTTTTAATGTAATCAAATCATATCTCAAACATAAGTAATGCCAAAAACAGAAATCAAACCTGAGCAGGTGCCAAGGATGAGACCCAGTCTGATGTGTGTGTAGGAAGAAGCCCCAATGCATTGAGCTGCACAATAGGATAATCACATAAGAAGTATTAAAAAAATGTACATAAAATCAAGGTTGTTAAACTTGATAATCTAGATAAACTTGTGAAATCCTAGTAAACTCAATCAATCTTAAAAGTGTTAATAAAAGACAGATTCTATTACTCAAACGCTATTCAATAGCATATCCATATCAATATAAAAAATTTGAACTCCATAAAAAGCAAACATAAGTAACAAAGTAAAAACATAACTCAACACTTGTCCCATATTATATTATATTATATTCAGGCATTTACACTTTTGTTGTAGTTTTACAGATCAGAATAAAATAATAATGAAAACATAAAATTAGCTTCATAAACCACGTGTATATTACAGAACACAAGCAATTTAATCCAAGTATCAAACAAAATCAACCAAAGGTATACACTTTGAGGCCAAAACCTCACATAAATCTAGGCTTGCAAACTTGCTTGTAAAACACAGTTTAAATTTGTAACAATTTGCCTGAACATGAGATATAAACAAAAGAGCTTACAAGCAATTTAACTTGTTTTTGTGTCAAGGGATCATAAACGCAAAACAGTGTAAGAGTTTGACAACAACAATGGCACATACATTTACTTAAAATTTTGAAATACAAGTATCAAGATGTCAACTATGAGGCACAAAATGACTACATATATTTACCTTCCAAACACCTAGTGCCAAGCCACCCAAATTAAGGGCTATAAATAACAACTTAGGTCCAAGAAGCTCCACCTTATTGTCTTTGTAGGGCTCAAAAACTGCAAAAACCAATAGAATGCATTAACAATCCCAGACCAAAGAGAAGCTCCCGAGTACATGTTTCATGAGGTTCTAGCCAACAAAAAAGCTAGTAAACCTAAAGACCGAGAACACATTCACTAATAGAACATTTTGTGTCAGTGTAATAAGACCAAAGGAAGTTAAAAGTATCAGCCATTCCAGGAGAGAATGAATTGCAATAGATACTAAAAAACACTCTTTCCATACCCTGGAAGGCTCAAACACCAGATCACAACTAACAAACAAAGTCTGAAAATAAGGGGAACGTGCAGAAGAAAGAACACCACAAAAAAGCTAACCAATCACTAATACTGAATTTTCAAAGCTTCTATTTTTTCTTTTCTTTTCAAACTTCTCTTAGAAAGCTTTCAATTAATGCCTGGTTTGGTTTAGGGGATTTCGGGGACAATTAAATTTGAAATTGGTGGAACCCACCCATTATTATTTTTCACCTATTTCCTCTCATCCCTCTCCTCGTATCTTCTCTATTTCTCTTCAAAAAGTACCTTTAATTTCTATTTTATTTCTCACATATTTTCACTCATTCTTTTTATTTCATTCACCCAATTTATCTTCGCTCTGCGGAACAGGACCTAAGGGTGCATTGGAGAAACTTATTTGCAACTTATTCGAGCTTTTCTTAAGCTATAATCACTTATATAACTATTTGTAAAACCTTATAAAAATAGCTGATAATACGTGCTTAATTTAGTTTTAGCTCATTTCAAAAGCTCTTGAGTATGACTTACAAAAACAACTTACAACTTAAGGAAAACAACTTAATCTTCTCGACTTGTTGATAATGGAGACAACTAGTACATACGCCATACGTGATAACATAATAAACACTTACTTAAGCTGTTTAACCAAACACGCTAACAAAATAACTGATCTATAAACACACACTTACACATCACAGATCAAGGAATTCGACATTAAAAATATAAAGGCAGAACCATACATCTAAGATCAACCATGCAATCGAACAAATATATACTAAAACGAGACGAGAAGGCGAAAACGTACTCTTTCCGACACTCTGCAAGGCACTAATGGGTTGCCAAAGAGCAGAGAAAGTAATCCCAATGCTGAACAAGTGGACTGTGCTACCAGCCATCCACATCATGAACCCCATCATCAGTAAATTCTTCAGAGGGGCTTGCGCTACCTCCCAAGCTTTCTGTTCATAACGAAAACACCAATCATAAAAAAACAATACTAAATAAAATTAACCAATTTTTCCACAATTAAGAAACCAATTATCATAACTAAAACAATAGTGAAAACAAAAAAAGAAGAAAAACCTGGGCTTTCCAATTGGATTCAGCATCCTTCTTCTGGCGACTGAGCGTTGAGTCGTCCTGCACGATTGAATTTCAAATTCAACTTAAAGAAACAAATAATTGGAAAAGATGAAAGAAATTGAAAGGGTTGAAGCGTGCGTGGGAAGGAACCTGGTCGGGAGAAGCGCGAGAGAAACCGGGAGGATCGGGAATATCGCGAGAAGTGGAATTGTCGGAGAGGTCAACGGCCCACCTTCTTCCTCCCGATCCCATCACTCCCTTTCCCTTCTCCATCGATTCTCTCTGCTGGCGAATGCGGCTGCACCGAACCAAACGGCGTCGTTAAGGAGCGGCGTGTCTCTCTGTGGATCGCGTTCAGTGCCGGGTGAGTGAGGGCAACGCTGATGTGAGGTTTCAGAAGTTTCTCTACGCTCGTTTTGCTTTTTCCAAAACGACGTGGTTTTGCGTAGTAGTCATCAGGTATAAACAGAAAAAAGAAAAAGAAAAAGGAGTAATGAGAGAGAAATACAGTGTAGCACTCTTTTCTTAATACTCACGGTGGTTACCTTTTAAGACGTTAAAATTTAATTTAAATACTCACGGTTGTTTGCTTTTTAAGACGTTAAAATTTAATTTAAAGATAGAGTAAATAACAGATATCTACTAGAGCTGTCAAAATGGGTTGGAATCTGTGAGTCAATCTGGCTCAATGGGTTGGAATCTGTGAGTCAATCCGGCTCACCACGAGTTCGGGTTGGGTTAGGTTGAAATTTTTTTACAAATTTCAATACGGGTTGATTTTTGATCCGGCTCATTTAGAACCCGGCTCATCCGGGTTGAACCCGTGGTGAGCCGGGTTGGCTCACCAACCCGCAGATAAAAAGGTCACATAAGTATTTTTATTTTTTTATTAAGTTGAGTTTTACATTTGGGTCATGTTAAGTTATTTTTTTATCCAACACATAAATAATTTATAATTTTTTTATTTATTTTGGTTTGTATTTGGATTGTATTAAAGTTTATTTAGATTTTAATTACAGTTACAATTTAGTTTTGACCAAAAAATAAAAAAATAATATTTTTTTTAATTAAGTGAACCCGTGAGCCAACCCCGTCAACCCGTGGTGGGCTAGGTCAGGTTCGAATTTTTTTGGCTTGCTAAAAAGTAAATCGGGTTAGGTTGGCTTACTAAATCATCAACCTGTGGTGGGTCGAGCCGAGTCGGACCAAATTACCCGTTTTGACAGTTCTGATATCTAGTGGCGGAGCTCTTTAGGAGCCGGCGGGGGCCACGGCCCCCCCAATTTTTTTTCAATTTTTTTTTAGTTTTTTCAATTTTTTTAAATTATTTGTTTAAATTTTTTTAAATTATGTATATTATTAAATTTTTTAAATTATGTCTATCTTTTTAAATTAGGTAATAATATATTAAAAAATTAATAAAAGTTAAGTTAGATTTTTTTTAAAGTATAATATTTAATGTTAATAAATAGTAAAATATAAAATCAAATATAATAAAAAAAATTATTAAGATAATTTTCATTTTCTCTTTTAATTGTTTACTAAGTTTTTTATATGTTGTACTTATCTCTCATTTTTATCTAACTTTTTGTTACCGAAGAAAAAAAAACAAGTTAAACAGAAACTCATTATTTTTATCCTCATTTTTTAATCTTTTCTTTCATTTTTAAAGAAAAAAAAAAGATAACTTTATCTTGTCTAACTTGGTAATGAAATACCTATTTAATATTTAGTACTCATTTTTATCTTATGACATTTTGTATATTATTTATTTTTTATGAATATAGAAAAGTAAGTAATGTATTATGTGATTTTTTATAGACAATGTTTAAGTGAATTTGATTATTATAATTTTTTGTAGTAGTTATGTCTCTTAATGTTTGATTAGATTATGATAAAGAAAAAGTTAATATTAAATTTGTTTTTTAAATAGGTATATTGATGAAAAATAAAAGAATAAATTCATTTTTTTTAAATTGATAAAAGAAAAGTGAAGATCAAAACAGGACAATATCGTTACTCATTGCATAACAATGAAATGGAATGCTTGTGATGACTTTTGAATCGATACATGCATATTAGTAAAAGGAAAAATGAATATTTTGTAGATAATATGGTTATTTATATTGGAAAAAAATAGCTGAAAAATGTACTTATAATTGAATTATTTGATAAGTTCTAGAATATAAAAAAATGATGGATAATCTTTAGATATGTGAAATTTCTTTTATAGTTATAGTTATACTAAATTATATATTCATTTTATTGAATTAGTAACAGTAATATTAAATATATAAATTTTAAGTATATTATTTTGGCTTCCATAAATTTTTGATCAAGATTCGTCACTGCTGATATCTACAAAGATAAAAAGTAGTAATGTGAAAAAAAAAATATAGTTATAATATTATAATACAGAGGCATCCGTAAACTAAGGTTTATATTCAATTATATATATCTAATGTATAATATAGTATAAGATTTGGATTTAAGAATTTTATATTAAACGTATATAAATCCAATTCAAGGTTTTTTTTTATTAGATTGAGTTTATTTGTAAATGTCGAGATGGAATACGATCCTTGAGTTAATTTACTACAAGTTTAAATTGAATTGGGTTAAAAAATTTATAAATTTGAGTAGAGACTAAAAGCCAACTCAACGATCCGAAAATAAAAACACATCACTTTTATACTTCCTGCACCGACCTTTTTATTTCCAGCACCTCCTTAGGTTAATAGGCTACTGTTTCTTCTTAGATCTACATCTTTACTTCCTGCACCTCCCATTAGTGAAAATAATGGTTTTTAATTATGATTTAGTTTTTGAATGAAAGATTTATTTATTGACTAAAATAAAAAAACAATTTTTTAAAATAAGTTTGAATTTTTTACATTTTGGTTTTAATATTAGATTGAAAAAAAAATCATAATTTATTTTAGTTAAATAAATTAACTTATTTAAACCATTAACTTGTAATGAGTCAAATCAAATTTAAATTTTTTAAACTCAATAATAAGTGAGTTAAGTTAAATTAAATCACTGATTAACTCGTATTAAATCGAACAAAATTAATTAGATGTACTGCTTTGACAATTCTAAGTTTCTCCAAACTCAACTCAACATGTAGATTAGTTATACTTTTTTACACGGTCTATTTCCTGATTTATCCTTTTAATTTTTAAATCTATATTCATAATGTTTGAAAATTTATATATTTTTTAAATATTTTCTTTAATAAAAACCTCACTTATTAAGATTTATAATATATTTGGATAAATTTATTTAAACAGAGTAGAAGCAATAAAAGATAACTTTTTTTAAAAAAAAGTTACTTTGAGTTGTTACGTTAAAAGATAAAAAAAATAGAGATGTTTGTAGGACAAAATTTGATCTTTTAAAATTCTTAAATCTCTCAATATTCCTAGTGGGAAACATATATGATCCAATCAGAAAAAATAAATGTTTGTTAAATTTCAATTCTAATTTGAGGTTCCTCAACTCATTTATTTTCTTTAAAAATATTCTTTAAGAGCACGATGTTGTTAGGTAAGGGAAATTAAGAGTGAATTATGAATTAAGTTATGATACTAGAAGAAAATTGTAGAAATATTCAGATAGATTTAACTTAAGTGTTACGATTTAGTACGGTTAAAACTATAATTAAGCACAATTTAAATACAATAATTATTTTTTTATATAAAAATAATGTATTTTATTCTATGGAACCTTTTGATATATAAGAAATACGGAAATAATTTTAGCATGATGTGTTAAAACTTTAAAATTAAATTCAATTGCTAACAATTATTTATGTTAGTAATTAAGAAAAGTCTCGCATTTTGTACTAAATCATTCTCTTATATAATATCTCAAATTTAAATTTAAGTGTTTAATTAAAGTATCACTTGAATATACATGGTACTAAATTATTCTCCTTAATTGAATTAAAAATTGTACTGAATGATTATCTCAAATAATATTTTTTATGGATGAAAAAGAAATGCAATTAAATGAGCGACTATTAAATAAAATTTCTCAGAGAAATAAAATATATGGAAGAGAAACTCAACTAGTAATCTTGAAGCTTAACTCACAAAGCATAGTTTATTAAAGCATTTTCCTTTTCAATCTCATTGAATTGTGTTATATATTCAACTTCATTGTTTACGAACCAAAGTCAAATCAGCATTTCACACAGTTTAGGCTTCATGACTGTACTAAGATTCTTCCTTTTTTAATATACTCAACTCTTTATCACTTCTTGAAATCTTGTCCGAAAGGTTTGCCAGTGTAAATCCTGCAAAAACCTGTTTCCAACATAACCAAAGCATCAATGTCTAACTATAGAACACACCAATAACTTTAATTAAAACATGTTTTTGCATCATTAACTAATAAGAAACTTATTATAGAGAGAACATACACTGAGATTGTATACACTGTGAATTGTGATTGGATAAAAGAATAAGACTAACATGATCAATGCATATATACACTAATTTCTTTTAATTTATAAAGACTGATATATTTTTACACAAATATGGATATAACGAAAGACATAATTCTTTCTCATCAAAATATGAAATGTTGATCACCAATACATATCAGTGATAAGTTCTTCTTATTAGAAAAATAAGATACGAATGAGACATGATCATAAAATCACACTTAGATTAACAACGATAATTACAAAATGCTAATTTATGTTGAAAAAGAGAAATGAAACCTGAATGCATCCAAGAATGTAGACTGCAGAGTACATGCGACTATGAATAACCATGTCAGCTATCATGGCAATAGGAATTGTCAAGGACATGCCCAATGTAGCTACCAAAGGAGTTGTCCAAACTATAGAAAGTGCCCTGTTTCAATATTCATTCTAGTTATTACATGAAATACAATTAATATTCTGCAATCATATGATTATAATATGTGACAGAAGTATCATATAAAAGAGTTGTAACTTGTAAGTATTAAATATATATATATATATATATATATACCATAAAGACATAAAGGGAATATATACGATGTGACAGTTCTGATATATTTTAACATTTTGATATGTCAAATGTTCATTATATACAGCACAATGCATTGATCATCTTGAATGAAATGAAATGCTGATAAACAAGATTTTTCTCTGAAAAGATGATGTTCAACTTACCATAAAAAATCTGAAATCACGCTTGAGAAAATGCTATTTGCTATAACAATCTCCCAAGTTGAGATTGAACTTGGAAATTTGAAATAGGGTTCAATTCCCACAGCACTTAATGGCCATGCTGCATGGAAAGTTGCAGGAGTATCAGTTAAGACGTTTGAAAAAGAAAAAAGAGGCATATTCAATAAAGAATTTATCAATAATGAACTTTTTAATCCCTTTGGTGTCAAATTATCAAAAAAGAAATTCATACCAAGCCACCAAAATCCAAGAAAACTGTAGATACCAATGCAGCCAAAAAGCTTTTCCATGTCTACCATGTCTCCTGATCCAGCAGAGTTCTTGAGAAGCACTGCAATTAATTGATCAATGATTCACAATGATCTTTAAGTCAAAAATTTGAACTTAAACATGTATTATCATTATGAGGTAGAATCCATTGCAATTGATTATTCATACCTGTGAATAAGCCATAAAATACTGCTGAGAGTAGGCCAAAAACGTCTCCAATGATAGTATGCTTTTGAGTACTTGGTAAGAACAACAGTTTCCAATTTCAGAAATTGAAAGAATATAAAGGGAAACATGCATTTTAACATCAACTTGAATCTTTTAACATGTTAGCTAAGATGAACAAAGATGGAGGCTTTACTCAATCACTGAATAAAAGATACTGCATAATGCAGATACGGAAGTTGCAGTATTCTGCTATTCACTATGCATATTAACAAAATTAAAGGCTAAAACTCCTCACAGAAAGTGGAATTGATTTTCCTTGGGGAATTATGCATTTGTGCACTCTAATGAAGTGGACTAAAGGATTGCAGGGTTGAAGTATTGGATGAAAGAGGGTTTTTCACCTTAAAATGCAACTTTGAACTTACTCAGAGATGATGATATGTTCATCTGTTATCCAAGTTTTTCCAATTGTTGTCATGGCGACTCCAGCCATGCTGATCAAAACAGCTGCCATTTTGGTCATATTTACTGAGTCTTGGCCAAGAAAGGCTCCAAAGAAAAGGGTAAAGAGACCTGACATGGAATTCAGAACCGTTGTACTAGCAACACTAGTATTTGCAAGTGCCATGTTTGAAAAATACTGCATCATATCAATCAAGTATAGTGAACATAATGAGTGCAACATCTTCAGAAAAACTCATCATCATACATGAATATTAGAAAAATCTTTTCTTTGTACTTTTGGTGGGGTAGATGAGTGAGGCATGGAGGAAAATATGTTAAAAGCATTAAGAAACATTATAAAGATGTCATGTTGGAACATTTATAGACAAGTCAAGTGTATTTGTATACTGTCAATTATACGCAGTATCTCAACAACTTACTCTCAATTCAAATATATAAGATTGTGGCCAACGAATTCAGATATATAAGATTATGCACACCTGATGTACACATAGGTCCATGGTTATAACATGTATTCACCATTCTCTGTACAAAAGTTTTGGTAAAATTTGAAAGGCATTGTTACCTCTTGTGCAAACCATATTGGAGTGAGGTACAAGCCACACTTGGCAATTTTCCATGAGCTACTTTCATTACTCTGTGCAAGCAAGGGAGTTTCATCTTTCTCTTTCTGGACCAAAGACACCCCTTCTTCGATTTCTCTTATGTCATTGTCGGTGATCAAACTACTTTTTATATCAGTTTCTGGTATTTGGAGAATCACATCATCTGTTCTAACTGATATATAGTCCTCATGAATTTTTCTGAACAAAATGTTCAGCAAGCTGAAAATCCACTTCTTGAAAACACAAATGGGAAAATAAATCACCATCACAGATACTCCAAAGTATGTGAGTGCAAAAGGCTGTTTATACTCTTCAAAAATCCTCTGCAATAAAGTGTTGAAATAAGCTTATCATAAGTCTATAACAAAATCTTGCTGCATAATCAAACTATTCCAATGTTAACAGTGAAGCAAAATCAAGTTTTAAGGAACAGTACTACAGCATAATCAAACTATTCAGATGTTCATAGCCATAGCATAGCTCATTCGTCACACAAATTTTTCTTTTTCTTTTCTCTACTATGCTTTGTTGTTCCATTTCGATGAATTCAATCAAAACTCTTGAAGTTAATCCTTTACCAAAAGTCACAAACAGAAATGTTTATTAATTCATTATATGAAAGTCAGGTCAATGCTTATACAACCTTGTTTTCTGTATCAATTTCACAATTATACAAATAAGATAGATGTGTGAAGGAACAGCTCGCAGTTTCAATAGATTATTATAGATTCAGATTTTGTTTTCCACGCTGGAAAAACACAACAGAATAACATCTTCAAAACACAACCAAAAGCAAATGAAAAGTAGCTTAACGAAACAACATAGCAGGTCAACAAGGGAGGGTAAACATACAAAAAGGAAAAGAAAAAATTAGAAACATGAAAAACATAATTCATACCTGAGTTATTTCTGCACAACTAACCCATATTAAAACAAAAGCTCCAATAAGTCCCAACCCAACATGGTACCTCCAACCCATTACAGAACTTTGTTTTAAGTTCTCTTATTCTATGTGTGAATATATACAAGTTGAGATTCACCCTACTTTTACTAGTAATTCAGCATTGTGTTTTATGGCAATGGTAAAGACAAGCCCTCGAGTTAATGGGAGATATACATAAGATATGAAGACTATTCTAGTACAAAGATTTTAGATGTTAATTCACCAAATTAAGTAACTTGGTTTTTGGAATCTTCATATTTAAAAGGTGGCACATTTATCTGAATTTTATGTTACTTCTATGATCAAAAGTTCAGGTTATACATTTATCTGAATTTTATTAACTACTAATTGTAACTTAAAACTGAATTTGTGTGTGAAATAGATATCAGTCAGAGACCTTAAACAAACATTAATTATGAACACAATAATCTTTTCTTCACATTAGAAGGGTCACGTGACAGTGCTAAAAAAATCTAACCAAAGTCACGTGTTAAAGGTTACAATTACTTGCCTTAGCGTTATCTTAAACCTCTGACAGGTGCCATTGAAAAACTTCAGTTCTTAGCTGTCTTCTAACAGGTGCCATTGCAAAACTACAGTTTCATAGTATCGTGGCAGCGTAGGTTTTAAGGTTTCAACACGAGGACATGACTCACGACATGAACCAAAAGAATATTCACTTACACACCATTTTAGGATATATCCTGAAAGTGCATATTACTCTGCTACCGTTTGCATTGCATATGATTGATCGATAATGATAAATTGTGATTTCTGGAACTGTTTACCTCAGCATGCATTGCTTTTGTCGCAGTGGAAAAAAAAAATGTAGCTGTTAGACATGTATGTAACACTATAACACTAGCAATTTCTTCTTTTGGTTTTCAGTTCATGTCATTGTAATTTAAGTAACATATATATAGCACTAATAACATACTTAATGTATTGATGAGATTTCAAGTGGAATGTAACTGGTTCATTAATGCATAGGAAGATTGTTTAACCATTATTGATCAGTAATTTTTAATATATATAAAAGAATAATTTTATTATTATTGTTTCTTATTTCTCCTAAAATTAGCACACATAATTATGGTCATATATAATTATAGTTTAATAATTTGATTGTAAAGAAGTACATTACTTTAATAAAGTTATATAAAGTTATATAGTTGACATGTGTGTGTCTTGACGTGCAGCCTTATGATATATTGGAAGATTTGTTGTAGTGGATGATATACCCTCACTACTCTGAAGTGCATCATTGTGATGTTAAAATGGGTAAAGGAATGTTAAGTACCAATGGATCAACTTTATCTAAAGAAGGTGATCCTTCCTAACTATGGTTTGAGACAAGTAGAACTTTTTCATAATACCTTATTTATCTGAGTTTTAGAGTAAATGATTTATATTCTGATCAAGATAAATATGTGTTATGATAAAAACTTAATAATAAGAAGAATTATAAGAAGAGTGTTGAGATAGATGTACGAGAACAATGTTTTTGTTATAATGAAGACTATTAGGAATAGAAATATGAATTAAATGTCTTATTGAATAAAAATATTAAAAATGAATAATGTATAAAGAAAAAAAAAGTTCATTAAGTATTAAATTTTAAGATTTTATGTTAAAAATAAATTTTATATTTTATATAGTTTATTTAAGTTTCATTCTCCTCCTTGTATTCTCTATGGAAATTTCTCGAATAGTCTATAAACTAATGTCTTACATATAATTAAAAATTAAATTTTTAAAATTATAAACATTTGAAGTTTAAATAAATAATTATAATTAAATTGTTATTCAGTATAATAAATATTAACATATTTTATGTTTAGTATAATACAAATTTATAATCTTAATACAAAAAATGTTAATTTTATTAATTTTACTTAAATTATGTTAATAATTAATATAATTAAATATTTTAATAATTATATGTTTGGTCTTTAATAATTATCATATTGTTATTGTGTTTATTAAAAAAAATATTGATATTCTTACTGAATACAAATATATATATATATATATATATATATATATATATATATATATATTTAATTACCTTATCAAGGATGAACTAAAATCTTTGTACTATTAATATAATTATTTTATTATACTAAAATCTAGTACTTATTATGCAACTCAACTATTTTTACACATAATTATAAAATATAGGATTTATAAAACACTGTTATTAAAGAAAAAACTTATGATTGTCTTCAAAATCTAACTTTGTAATATTCGCCTAAATGTCAACTTCTTACAAAATTCATGCAATGAAAAAAAAAATACACTTTTATGGAGAAAAAAATTTAATTCAAAAAAAGCCCTCTTGTAATAGGATTAGAATGACTAATCTAATTATATTTACAATCAACTCTGAAATAAAGTGTAAAACACCAGAACAAAACCCCCACCGATACCAAAAAATGTTAGATACATTAATCGATGTGTATGATAGTGACAACATAATTCAAACTATAAAAACAAATTTCTTGCAATTTCCTTCCATCACAAAATTCTAGATTAAAAATATGTATCTTAATAGTTAACATAACTAAATCTTACTGAAACAAACCTAAAAATTGAGAAAAAAATCATCTATAACATAAGTTGTTTTTCAATTTATCTTTTACTTTTTTGTTACAGTTGAGTCTAGAAAGTGTTTAAACAAAAATAGGTATGGACTCATTTAATAACTGTCACATTATTATTCTACAAAGATATGAATATTAGACTTTCCCAAACTAAAATATTTATCATTTTTTTACATGCTGAGACTCTTTGAATACAGATTCAAACTTAACCCTTGAGTGATCTGTGAAGAGAGTTTTTCTCCAGTTTTTCACAGTAAAGTTACCAAAAGAGAAATGTATCCCTAACATGGAAACAAATTGATAAACAAGAAACATTCAAAACTATATCAACATCAAATTTTCAAAGGAGCATCTGAAAAATAATGATGGAAGACAAATACTCGAATTTCTGGTAGTGATCAGAAAAATGGTTGCCTAATACATTTTTTTCTCAGAAAAAAAAAAGGTGCAAAAAATACTCTCAGTTCAGTTAAGCTGTACAAGAATATTGTGGTAGGTAGCTTCTTTGTCTAACAAGCTCGTGAAGGTCATGAACAATCTTGAACACAGCATCTGGCCTTGCCAGCCTCAATGCATTTTGTGACATTTGTTGTAGTTCGTAGGCTTTAGGACCAAACCAATCGGCAACAATTTTTGCTATCTGTTTAGGAGATTTACAGAACTTTCCACATCCATTTTCAACTACATAGGGGACATTGCCAGCTTCCTGAAAATAAAAATCCACCATTTAATCAACCATGAAGAGGATTCCCGTAAACTCAAGCCAAAATCTCCAGCTTCTACATTTTTTCATGGAACATATACACAAGTACACAAACATGCAGTACCATAATCCTAACGTTTACTCCCTCTAACCTTGCTATCAAAAAAGGATTTGTTAACATACACTTGTATATTTTAAGAGTTTATTAACAAGTTATGTCTTGGACCTTTTAATATAAACTCATGGTATAGCTTGCTAAATTACTTCTTTTGAAAAACAAGTGTACCATAGGCTAATCCTAATGGGGTTGCTAAAGTACATTCACTTGCTTTTATGAGAAGTTTAACAAGTTATGACCTTTCGTAAAATACACTCTGGAGATTGTTTTACTTCTAGTAGAAAATAGTTGATGCATGTTTAACAAATCCCTATATGAAAAGTATGCATGGATAAAACAAATTAAACAAACACTTGTGAGAAAGATTTCTTGCACCTCTTTACTATTGTCAACTGAGCCTCTAGTTAGATCTAAAATATCACATTAAGTTTTGAGCCTCTAGTTAGATCTAAAATATCACATTAAGTTTTAGAACCCAGTCGCAAATTTACTCCACTGACACAATTGAATCAGTTGGATTTCTTGTACAAAAGTCACAAATTTCAGGAATCAATCAGAATACCTGTCCAGCAATGTAACCATTCAGAATAATAGGGAGGCCTCTGATCTGGGCTTCTGCGATTGTCCCTGGACCCGCCTACAAAAAGAGAAAAACCCATCAACTGCTGCCATAATTAGGTAAAAAAACCTTAAGTCAGGATTGAGGGATCAAACCTTTGTAATGATGCAATCACAAGCACCCATGCACTCCTCCATTTTGGTAACAAATCCCTTGACCTAAATATGAATAAATTAATTCAGGGGCGAGTAGACCATGCTGAATAAATAATTGCTAGGCTCATCAAAAAATTGAAGTGTCACCGACCCCAAACAAAAAACTTAATATGGAAGTTTCACACCTTAAGTTTTCTAGGTTATCTAGTGAAAAGAAAAACTAATATTACCCAGGATCCTATGTATAAGACACTTTACTGCTTGTCCTTAACCAATGGCTCCGGTGCAATATTATTTCCAGTTTGACCATGGTTCAATTGGGTTGAACCAATGAATGGAAAATCAATATTTTCACTAGTTCAATCACCGGTCTAGTTTTAAAAAACATTGCATATGAACAATCTGATTCTAAGGCTAAATACCTAGTTCATTGTGCAATACACTAGCAAAAGTCAATCACCGTGAACAGCTGACAATTAAAATTTAAGCGTATTGAGGAAATACCAACGATGATAGAGAGGGTGCAACAAAACTAGAAAATATATGGAATTTATGTTTGAATAAAAAAATATTAACAAGGTTCTGGAAATATTTTAAGGGTAACAATACCTGCACAGGAACCTTCCAATTAATTGCATTCAGTTTGTTAAGAAGTTTCTTATTCCGTCCACAGATCACTAGGATCTGACCTACAGGGACCCCAATACTCTCATCGTATAATGAATCTGCAAGTGCCCGAGCAGTAGCCTCAATGGGACCCATACCTTCCCCTCCCCCCATCAATAGTACAGCAGGAAGATCCTCATCCATTCCTAGATCTCTCCTTAGTTCATCCTACAACATAAAGTAGAGAAGGTCAAAGAAGTCAATCTACCTGATGCACTTAAGAAAATATAACAGTGATGTAGTGTTGCTTGTGACTTCTATTTTACAGGGCTAATTATCTCAACCTTTGTTGGGTTAGTTCTTAGAAGATTTTACACCTACACCCTTCTAATTGATAAATTCCACCTAACACATTACTTTTTTAATTTATTGGAAGACTTTGTGTGTAGTTTCCATAAAAGTAGGGGAGTTAGGTATAAAGTCTCTGATAGCAAATGGAATTAGAACAGAAGCACAGTAACAAGGAGGTACTGTAATTTTACCAACAAAAAGACTGTCCAAAAAATTAGCCTTAACCTTATACATCATTGTTACTAGCCCAATTTAAAACATCCACACTTCAACAAGCAATTAACTGAAACCTTAGATCATTTGAAAATAAAGTGAATTGAATTGTATGTTTGATGAAAAAGGAATAATAGTGAAACCAGTTCAGATCCAAGTTGTACAATTAAAGTATACACAATACACTCCTATATATGCATCAATTAGTTACAAGTATATCTGTTATGATGTACACTAATTTAAAATTATAATACTTGACTACAGCCTGTAGTAATAGAATCAGAGAACCCACACAGAACACCAAAGCTGATAATTTTAGTATCATACTATACATTTGGCTGTCGCTTAAACAAAATCAAGGGAAAAACAGTTTACAGGAAATCATTAGCAAAAGTGTGCAGCACTGTTGACATGGAAATGGCTATTATCTACTTTCAATTCAATAACTTCAAAACCTAATATAAATTACTACTCCTACTATCCTATCAGAATTTCAACAATTCAGAGGCATTCATTTGCTAATAGTATATATAGCACATCATTCCGTGTCACAATTACAGAATTGTTGGTAAACTTGCTAATAATTTAAGTAATGGCTATAAGAATGACACCTTTGGCCGGACAGGCTTAACAAAGGAAGGCCGGACAGGTAGACCAAAAATCTTTATTTGGGATTGCTGCAGTCCTGCTTTCAATGCCCTTTGCGCAACATCTGTTGTAGGACAATAGCATCTAGTTACGAGCTTATGAAACCTAAAGAGAACAAGAAATAGGACGTCAAAATAAAATTCTAGATAGATATTTTTTGAAAGGGAAACAATAAAAAAATAGAACTAACCACGTTGGATGGCATGTGCTTAAATCTGTGATAACTGTAGTAAAAACAATCTTATCTAAAAGACCCTTTGACCTCAAAATTCGAAGTGGAACGTGCTGCATCAGTGGATGGACACTGATTATTATATCTGGCTGATATTTCATAAGACCTTTAGCAACCTCACTGTAAAAAGAGAATGAATGGTTTAACTATGACATGTGATGTTATACTGTATTTGAAATGAGATATAAAGGACGTTAATAGATGTGATACTGTATATGCGCAAGGAAATATATTGTGAAACAAAAGATGCAGAAAAGTCAATAAACATTGCGAACATGCAGAGGTCAATCTATCCAGATTACAGAATATCATTTACAGAACATGAATACCAAATTAGAAACACCCTGAAATACTACCAAATTACCATACTATCTTTTTCTTGAAAGTATCAAGTAATATAAAATTATGCTTTAACCCAAATAAATATAGAAACAGAAATAAATGATTCAATACAAGCACAATCTATTCCCACCACTACAAAAATAATGAAACTACTATTGTATAACTTATAAATTTAATGATCAAAGGAAAACTTCCAACTAGAAAGACAGGGAGAATGCTATACCAGTATATGCATGGAGCCTGGACTATCACATATGCATCATTTTGCATACCTATCAACTATATATATATATATATATATCCAATGAATGATCGGCTTTCTTACTCATCGAAGTAATTTGTCAAAAAATAAAAGTAGGAACTGTAGCATGAAGGCAACCAAATCCTCACCGAGCTATGAAAGTTCCAGTTGCTGCAAAATTAGACTGGTGCACAACTCGGGGGGCAGTTCCATAGTAAGTCATCTTCCACAACGGCCCGTGCTTCACCAAAAAGCTATAGCTCCTGGGAAGTTGGTTGAACGGCCAAGGTGTGTGATCAGCCCACAAATCAGTAACGAAAACCTGTACCATGAACCCCAAACTGAGAACACAACCTGACAAAAAAAATACATACTTTCATGTGATTCCCTCTAACCTCCCATCACCTTAAACAAGCAACCATTCCTAAAGTCATCATCACTAACTCAAAATTAGAGGGTATTTGGAAGAGCTTCTAGAAAACTTATTTGAGCTCACTCAAATGACATAACTCAAACTCTTTTTTCTGTGTGGGGAAACCACAGGGATCCTCCAAGGGAGGATGTCTTGCTTAAGTTTCGTAGAATCACTGTGCTGTGAGCAAAAAAGCTCTCTTTCAACCAGTATTTGAAGCAATTCAATACCCAGAGCTCAAAACAAGGTCACTGGTTAAGCACAAAAACCCCCCATTTCAAGTTGATATACGTGTTTGGTAATCATATAAGGACTTTTTATAACTTCTCATTGCCTTAGAAAGCTAAAATATCCAACTCAGTCCTAAAGCTATCATCATTAACTTACAATTGAGGGTGTTTGGAAGTGCTTCTAGACAACTTATTGGAGCTTATAAAAATGACATATACCTCATGCTAACTCCTTTTTGTGCAAAGCCACATGTATACTTCACACACCACAATCTTACTCGAGCCAGTTAGAATTATTATAAGCCACAAAGTTTTCTTCTTTTTCAAGTATTTAATGAGCTGTATACCCCCAGCACTCAAATTCTGAACTACTAAATAAGTGGAAACAACCTCAAATCACTTATGAGCTCACTGATACTCATAAACACTTTCTACGCTATTTCAAGAAGATTATTTTTAGTTAAACTAATCAAAACAGTCATCACAATTTCCCCCCTACTTCTTTAATAAAGAAACATCTCATACTATTCCATTGCATAAAAAAAGAGTATAACAAACCAAACCTGGTAATCATCTCCAAATTCTTCATAGAAAGCAGCCTTGATAGCTTCAGCGGACGCTCGATGCCCCCCACCAGTGTCACTCATCAAAATCAAAACTTTCTTGGGCCTCTCACCCTCCACGCCATTCCCGCGAAGCCCCTCATTCTCCACCCCGCCACACTCATCCACTCTAACCCCACTCCCGTCCCCGTCCCCATCACAGCCACCACCACCACCACCACCGTCGCCCTCCGCAACTCGCAGCGAGGCGAACCCAATCGGGATCTTCTCGCAGTGAAACCTAACTGCTCTATTAAACTCGCTCAAAATATTCCTGACCCTAACTCCCGCCGCTCCCACCCTCAGTGAAACGCCGCGTTTGGCTCCCGCCCCGCCATTGAAGCGCAGGAAACTGGATTGCACGGCGGTGTCGGTGCGGAAATGATCGAAGGCGAAGCGATTGACGTGGGACGCCAAATCAAGAAGCACACTGGATTCTTGCCTAACACCGTTGTTCATTCTGGCTTCAAACGGTTACCAATCAGTAGTAATCGTTACTAATTGTTCCTAACACTAACAACAAAATTGTTTGAGAATTTTGAGAGAGGAAGAAGCATCGAGTAAAGAAAGTAGAGCAGAGAGTATTATTGGAGTCTTGTTAGAGTCATTTTGTTGTATGGTGTGGTGTGCGTTATGTCATGTGGATTGGGTTGAGGACACTGGGAAGGTGCTTGTCACGTGACGAGCCAATGGAGGAGTGCCACGTCACGTGCGACTGAAGCGAACGCAACGAATTTGGTAGTGCAGGCAGGGTTTCAGGGTTGCACAAAGCTGGGTTTTTGTTTGAAGAAAACTACGTTGTTCAGCACAACAAAAAATTGTACGAGAAGGATTTAGAGTGTCTTGGTGGTCGGTTGAAGGGTAAGGTAGTTAGTTTTCAACAGATGATGACAGCTTCAAAATAAATAAGGAAAGTCTATCCCAAATTCTTTTTGTACCTAGATAAATAATGTGTTTTTATTAAATCAAAGAAATTTGGTCTGAATTCGGTATTAAATAAAAACAAATGAAATTACATCTAATTATTGTCTATTTTTAAATCAATTTCAGCTAAACTTTTTTTCTCAGTTAATGTTGTTAAAAAATATTTTAGTCAAGTTTTTTCGATTAATAAAATTGAGTTCATTTTTTTCGCTATGAATAAATAACATCTTCCGTCCAACCCTAGAACACGTGGTTCTGAGACTCTTTCTTTGAATAGATAATTGCATTGTTTTGAGAGACATGAGATTGGCATGTGTTTGTTATGCACTAGGCATGAATAGTGGCAGGGAAGACCCATCACGCGCCATTGCCGTCCAAAACTTTCAACCATGGCTTATGGGTTCACACCTTCTCACTCATCACTCCAAAATGTGAATATCACGCACTTACTCTTATTCAAAAAATAAACAACAAAATACCTAAATTCTCTATCAATTTTTTTATTAAATACATGTAAAGAATTTATACGTTAGCACATAATTTTTAAAATTCAACTTAAATATTTAGTCAAATAAAGAATGTAAACAAGATATAGTATTTTTTAGCTTGTTAACCTGTAGTATTAGTCTACCAATGGCGTGTGATTTTTGAACTTTCATTTTCGTCCCTTTTGGTTATAGGTACTTGCTTGCTAACATATGTTGTTACATTTTGGATCAAATTTCTTCAAAGATAATTTTAACAAAAATATTTAAAGTAATTTTTTTAGAAAACTAAACTTACCTTCTATCTAAATTAATACGGTCTATTATGGGTTTTTTTTTTCTTTTAAATTAATTTATAAAGCTTCTTTGGTATTAGTTTTTTTTCTTTCTAAAAGCATTTTATGCATAGGATGTTTGAAGTAAACTTATATTATCATCCAATTGTAAGTTATTATATATAATACATTTGTTAAAATTTATAATAACGATGTTAAAAATTATATTAATAACATTTATGATTAATTAATAATGTAAAAAAAAAAAACTCATGAAGTAGGTACTATTAATTATATTATACATGTAAGTGGAAATTTTCTTATTATGAGAAGTGAAAATATTTAGTTAATTTTGAAATTGTGGATTATTTATTGATAACTTCAGATGAAGTACAACATCTTTCATCAATTGAAATAATGTAGTTGTTAAATAAAACAAAACGGAGAGAAACCGAAAAAAATCTTTCAAAAAACTAAGAAAAACAAGTTAATCTTTAAACATAATTAAAAGAAGTAATTCCTGGTAAAAAAAAGTTAAAAATAAATAAAATAATGCCTCCCGAGCATGTTCTAAGGTCAATATGTCGTAAGTTAATTGATTAAATATTAAATGTTCTTTTAGTAGTTTATATTTTGATATTTTTATGCTTTAATATATTAAAGCTTAATTAAAAAAAATAAAATAGATATTTTAAAAACATAAATTATTATTATGGACATTTTAGAAAACTTAGAATAAAAATTAAGGCCTTTAAAACTTTATTAACGGATATGTTAATCAATTGTATTAATCTATTTAACAGTTTGATTAAAAATATTAAACGAATTATTTTAAAACATAAATTACAAATTACTGTACTAAAATTCGTAGATCTTAATATACCAAGGCACTATTATTTTACCGATTACAAATGTAATGAAATTTTAATTATTATGATTGGTTGAGAGTGACGTTACCTATGTGCCAATCGAAATCAGTTATAACAATCCAATAGAAATAAAATTGAAGAAAAATTATATACCTCTATTATAAAAAAATGCATATCTATTATATATTGCTAAGAAAAAAGAGATGCATTTTTACAAAAATAAATTGAATTAAAAAAGGTGATTATAGAGATTAATTATAAATAGAGGTTAAACATGATAGTAAGTAGTTAGTAGGGTGTTATTAAAGAATATAAATTATTTAGGTTATGGAACTATTTGAAAAACAGAAAAATGAATGAAAGATTAAAGAAAAATAAAATTTTAGGAGAAAAATAATAATTTACGATTCTATTTATATGAATAAAATAATAGAATATAAAATATATTTACTAAACCATCATAATCATTTAATTATATGATGTATAATTATAAAGAGTTAACATAAATGAAACATCCAAAAAAACTTAGTTATATATTAATACCAAACATTCATTACTAATATTTGTTTTTCAAAATATAAAATTCTTTTTCTTTATTTACCACCATTAACTCAATAGTAAATTTTTTTTCTCTTAAAACATCATTCGCTCTAGTATAACATATTATAATTATAGTTGAAAACAACACAAGCAACAAAACATGTAAGCTAAAATTCTTCTAAAAATTTCATACACTTGGAAATATATATATAAAATCATGCGACACATAATTTCATCTCTCATCCATTTAAATCTAGAGATATCATTCACAAAATGAAGTGTCTAAATCTCTCAAGTCATAAAGCATCACGTCATATAATCATAAACATTTGACTCTATATTTGCTAGACTTGTACATTGAACTAAACTCAACTTTGTAATTGTCATGCTACCTTTACTAGGTTGTTATCACAACAAAGTTACCTAGTAGGAATTCAATTCACTCATATATGACAAAGGTAAATTTCTTAAGACCTACCAGACACAATTTTTTTCCACACTGCGTATTAGGTTATAAGATTTTTGGTATAATTACTCGTATAGTACCAGTTTGAGTCTAGTGTGTCAAATAGGTACCCGGTTTTAAAAAAGTGTCAATTATATCCCAACTTTTGAAAATTGCTTCAATTAGGTCTCTTTCAGACAGAGTTGACTAACGCCGTTAGTCAACGTGCCACGTGTCAATCTATGATTTTTTTGATTTTTTTTTAAAATTTTAAAATTTTTAAAATTTTAATTTTTTTTTTAAATTAAAAAAAAAAATTAAAAATGCCACGTGTCAAGTCCCTGTGTGTGACACGTGGCATTGTCAGTGCCACGTGACATTGTAATGCCACGTGCCAGTGTCACTATCATATGTAATTGTGTTGATTTCGATTTAGTACCCATATATGTTTTTTTGTTTCAATTTAGTACCTAAGTATGTGTATCTGATTCAATTTTGTCCCAATTTTTTTTAATAATTAAAATATTTTTGTAATCCATTTTTTATAAGATTAAAAATAATTAAGTATAAATATTTT
>Ga0214544_1004363_pt1 | contig 28480 bp, 19 predicted proteins | sample CNSS3metaG_FD_160074 | JGI IMG/M metagenome (GOLD analysis project Ga0214544, IMG submission 160074) | Root nodule microbial communities from cowpea collected in UCLA plant growth center, Los Angeles, California, USA - CNSS3 | ecosystem: Host-associated > Plants > Roots > Nodule | place: USA...
TCCTATGGCCCAAGAAAGTGAACAAATCACCCTTGCCAACATCCTACGTGAGATGGAAGTGAGTAGAAGGGAAACTTTTGATCAATTGAGGGCGGATAGGAGACAAAGTGAGATCTTCCTACAAGAGCATATCCAAAGACTTGAGCTTAGAGAAGATGAGAGGAGAAAGAGGAGGTCCTCTTTCGAGGACTCTAGCCATGGTGGAAGAAGAAGAAGGCACGACCATGATGGTGGTGGAAGGCGCAATCAACTCCCACAAAGACAACCTCCACCAATCAAGATTGCAAAGTTCAAGGGGGAAAATGACCCAAACCTCTACATTGAATGGGAGCAAAAAGTGGACCAAATATTTAATATTCATTTAGTTAGTGATCAAGAGCAAGTAGACTTAGTAGTTTTAGAATTTGAAGATTATGCCATGACATGGTGGCATCAATTGTGTATGGACAATATTAACCAAGAGCCACCCGTGACCTCTTGGATGGATATTAAAACTTTGATGCGCGCTAGATTTGTTCCTTCCTACTATAGGAGGGAAACTCTTTTGAAGCTCTAAAGGCTTCAACAAGGGTCCATGTGTGTGAATGAGTATTTTAAAATGATGGAGTCCATGCTTCTCAAAGTAGGACTCCAATTTGAAAGTGAAGAAGAAAAGGTAGCTAGATTTGTGAGTGGTCTTAGAAGAGAAGTTCAAGATGTAGTTAAGTTGTATGAGTACTCTACTCTTGACAAAATTTTACACTTGACCTTATAAGTTGAAAGTCAATTGAAAAAAAAACAAGAGGCCAATAAGAGTACTCCTTACAATGACTACTACTCTAGAACTTGGAAAGGAAAAGAAAGAAAAGATGAGAAACCTTCTTCCAAAGACCACCCACCTAGGACCAATGCATCTAGAAACTCTCATGAAAGTGCAAACTCTTCCCAAGGTTCAAGAACTAGTTCCATAAAATGTTTTAAGTGTTTGGGCTATGGTCACATTGCTTCAAATTGCCCAACAAAAAGGAACATGATCTTGAACCCTAAAGGAGAGGTTGAAAGTGAACATTCTTCTCCCCCCTCCCCAAAAAGTTCTTCCTCCCACACTTCTTCCCAATCCTCAAGTGAAGATGAAATCAAACCCAATGAAGGAGGTTTGTTGGTGGTTAGGCGCATGCTAGGCCAAGTGCCTAAAGAATTTGAAAACCAAAGAGAAAATATTTTTCACTCAAGGTGCCAAATCAACAACAAAATTTGCTCCCTCATAATTGATAGTGGAAGTTGTGTCAATGTGGATAGCACAAGGATTGTGGAGAAGCTTGGCTTGAAAACCATCCCTCACGCCAAGCCCTATAAGTTATCTTGGCTTAGTGAGGAAGGTGAGATCAAAGTTGACAAACAAGTCCTTATTAACTTCTCCATTGGAAATTACAAAGATGAAGTGTTGTGTGACTTAGTGCCTATGGAAGCAACTCACATTTTACTAGGAAGGCCATGGCAATTTGATAGAAAAGCTTTTCATGATGGCCATGCTAACAAGTTTTCCTTTAGCTTCCAAGGCAAAAAGATTACATTACTACCTCTTTCACCATGAGAAGTCAATGAGGACCAAATTCAAATGTTAAAGAAAAGAAAAGAAGAGAAGGCGCCAGGGCATGGCAATGAGTCTAAGAAGAGCATGATCACCCTCAAAGGGGTGAAAAAGGTAATGCTTGCCCAAAAACCTATCTTATTAGCTTATCCTAGTGAATCTTCCCCCTCCTTCCAAAACCCTCACTCTAGATGTCCCCTAGACTTGTCATTAGTCTTAGATGAGTTCAAAGATGTTTTTCAAGAACCTCCAAAGGGTCTCCCACCCCTAAGGGGTATAAAACACCAAATTGATTTTATACAAGGCTTATCTTTGCCTAATAGGCCAGCCTATAGGACTAGTCCCGAGGAGGCTAAGGAAATCCAAAAACAAGTGAATGAGTTGTTAGAAAAAGGGTGGGTGCAACATAACATGAGTCCTTGTGCAATGCCTGTGATTCTTGTCCCCAAAAAGGATAACATGGAGAATGTGCATAGATTGTAAAGCTATCAACAACATGGAGAACATGGAGAATGTGCAATATTCAAATGAATATTATTTGGACCTTAGTCATTCTTTGCTAAAATTAAATATTATTTAGATTACAATCACTTCTAGTTAAACACAATATTATTTTAGAACCCAACCATTTCTAGCATATAAGTCTTCTTTGAAACCTAACCGCTCTGGTCTAGCACATGTATTTGTTGGAACATAACCACTACTGACTAATAAGAGTATTATTTTGAGTGCAACCAATTTTGGCTAAGCAAACAATGTTTGTATAGAAGCGTGATCACAAAGATCAAAGGGGTTTGCTTAATAGAAAGTGTTAGAATCTTATGACATGTATAAAGTTTAATCATTTTACTAGTTTGTTGTTTGAACATAAATAATGTTCTTGAGAAGATCCAGACCCTAAGATATTAGAGTGAAGAAACTATTAGCGTTTTTGCACCTTTTATCACTTGGTTTCTCTCTTTCTTTAACTTGAAAGATTTATTTAAATACTAAAAATGAGAAAAGGGCCATTGCAAATCCTTTTATGCCCATTGAGATCATTAGAGATGCCTTATTCTTCTTACATCAACCCAAGTTTAGATAGAGAGGTGCCTTAAATACGCTCCATGCAACATTAAATATTTTTCTTTTCTTTAAGCAAAGTCCTGAATATTGATGCAACACGTAAGCCTAGGCCAAAGACCATACACAGTAAATAGTCTTTCAAATTTGAAAAAAGGTGGATTAGGGTGCTTGCTGGCATGGATCATCTTTAAGCGCGTATTCCAAGAAATACTCTTAGAATGTTTCCATGGCTTTCCCACACCCAATTTTGAAGATGCTAGATGACAAATAGAAAAACTTTGTAAGGAACTTTCTGAATCTTATTCATTATTGTTGTCTTCATCTTTGACTTAAAGCTTTTGTAGAATGACTGTTGAAGCTCTATAACACATACTTGATTACACAAATTCTATGTGTCAACATTAAAAACTAACTTCATCTCTTTAGTGGTACATACTCGAAAAGGAAAGTTCTGATAAGATCTTCAAAACATTATTCAGAGCATTCTTCCTTTGTTCCTACTAAAGGAAACAATTCAAATAATATGTGCACATATTGTAATTAAGTGTAATCAATCCTAGTTAAGAGCATATAATATTATTTATTTCAAATCACATGTTTCCATTTTAAGAAATAAAAAGAGGGTTGATCATTTATAGATATTTAAATCACATAAAATAATATTCGTTTTTGAAACCATTAAGTATATTTGATTATCTTGAAAGCTTTTTTACCGTTGCAACTTAATTAAAATAAATGATTAATTTGTCATATGATTCTAATTTTGTTTGAAAATTTTCAAGTGAGTCCTCTTTTTTTTTTTTTCAATTAAGTTTTAATTTTTGAAAAATTGATTCAATTCGACCCTTTTTGTTAGTAAAACATGACACGTCATATTATACTTTTTTTTTGTTAATTTTTTAACTTTTTTTTTTCAATCTTTTCCATATGTTACATTCATGGCATGTCATGTGACACTGTTAATGTCACATGGTAGTGTCACATGTCAGTGTTACATGTCTTAAGCTTAATGACAAGTGTCATTGTTTTGTATTCAATTCAATGTTTTTAATTCAATTGAGTCATAGTTTTTTTAAAAGTGAAACAATATTGTCCTTCTCCAAATTGAGACCTGTATCACACATAACCAAACTCAATCAAATAAGTAAAAGATGCATCAAAGTAGCCAAGTATTCAACCTAGGCCGAGTCAGTCTAACTTATACCGAACCTGGTCAATTTAACCATATAAATGATAAACCTCACGAACATGCCAGAAACAACCCAAGTACATGACCTGGGCCGCCATGGTCTCGAACTTAACTGAACAAAGGCTAAGATAACAACAAAATGGCCAACACGGATAGTACGCGGCCAAGTACGACATCTAACAAGCCAAGAAGTAAACGAATCAGACCGCTCTCGAAGACTTAGTAACATGGAGGTCCCAGCGTTCGATGGGCCTTAGGGGCCTGGGTTAGGGCCCATGCCCACTCATAACCCAAGCTAAGGCCCAAGCCAAGGCCCGACCCATTGGATAAACGAACATCATTAATGCTCTATAAATACGCATGAACTCCACGAATTAAAGGTACGCATTCATTAATCACTGATTTGACTTTCTGAGAGCTTTGACTTACTTGAGCTTCGAAGACTCTTCTGCAGGTAACCCCTCCTGGGTTCAAGCTGACATGTATCAACCGGGGAGAGACCAACTGAAGAGATAGCGGACTACGTGATAAGGTGACACTTGTGCCTAACTCATCTTATTTGTTCTCTGTAGGAACAAGACCAAATTTATTACTTGTATAAATGTTTTATTGATATTTTTCTATTAAAATTGAATTTTAAACATATTAAATTAAAATAACTACATATGACTTTATTGTTATAACATTAATAATAATAATAATTAAAATTTAATTTGTATTTTTCATTTTTTATTATATAATAAAAATTGTTTTTTGTAAAATTATTTTCATTTTAAATTTTAATATATTTTAGGTTAGATAAAATATTTATTATATATTTTATTTTATTTTAAGTTAGACAATACTTTGTTATTTGTCATATAAATATTATTAAATAAATTTAAGTTCATTTATGAAATGATCAAGTATTTAGAACTACTATATTATTAATTTATATTTTTTATAATATCAAAAGTAATATATTTAAATGAAATCTAATAATATTATTAGAGTTGGTAGAAAATAATTGTAGATATTTAATAAAAAAATCAATTTTAATATAAATATTCGTATAACGTTTATAAATATAATAAATTTCTTCCCAATTTAAAAGAGGGAAACATTACTCAATTTTAACAAAAAAAATTGGGACCGAATTGAATAATAAACATATATAGGGATTGAATTAAATACTAGACAATGACACTAACACGTAACACTTACATTGACATGTGATACTATCTTTCTAAGTGGCGCGCATTGAGAGTTTAGAATTATTTTTAAATTGAATTTGATGTATCCTGTGGTGGTCCTTTTAATGGACAAAAGGAGCCTCTATGAGAATTGATAAAGTGTTTAAAATAATGAATACTCGATTATTTTAATATTAAACTATTAAAGTATAAATATAAATTTTATAAACAAGTTTTATTAGTTATAAACATCTTATCTCTCTAAAATCCTTTGTCCTAGAGCTCTCCTCCTTCTCTTTAGATTTCTTACTCCTATGTTCATTTGTTTGAATATCAGAGACCGTTAGGGTGACCCCCTGTGACGAGCTCTTTAATTCAATCTCATAAATTTCTCAAATTGAGTAAGTTGATTTTCCTTTGTCTAGTTTGATTTCTGTGCATGTGGGAAATATTGGCCAACATGTGTCATTTGAGTTTTCTATGTGAATTTTTACTGATTAGTGGTTCTGATGATGTTCCCTGATTATGATTATGTGGTTCCTAGGTTGAGTTGTGAACTTTGTAGCTTTGAAGGAGGTTTTTGTACTCTTTAGAGTTGTCTCATAGGTTAGGGAAGCTAATTTTATTGGTTTTAAGTTACAAACATGTTAGAATTTTAGATTATATGATTGTAATGTGATTGGTTATTGTATCTGAGATGCAAAATGATTTGTGATATATGAAAGCTATGGAATTGAAGTCTTTAAATTTTGTTTGAATAGAAATTTTGATGTTTAGTATTGCAATTGAGGTTAATGGGTATTGATGTTTGTGATAAACTTGAGTTTGAGATATGCTTGGTATTTGTAAAGGTTCTTGGGCTGTCTATACTGGATTTGAGTATGCACAATTATGTATAAATCAGATTCTACAGAATTATTCAAACTCGCTGGGCGAGGAATTACTTGTTGGGCGAACTCTAACTCAAGGGCTCACTAGGCGAGCAATTACTCGCTGGGCGAATTCTAACTTAGGGAATCACTATTTTTAGAAGTTGTTGGGCGAGCATGTACTCATTGGGTGAGCAATTAATTGCTAGGCAAATTATTTAAGGATTTTTTGTACTAGAGTATAGTGATACACTCATTCGGCGAACAGTTTGTCGTTGGACGAAAATGTATTTTTTGTCTAGCAAGAAAACGTACTCGTTGAGCGAGTGGATCAGAACCTAAGCAAGTGTTGACTGATTTACTTTAATATTTTGGTAGCTTTAATGAATGATTGATTTGTGAGGTAATTAGTGAATTAAAACTTGTTGATACTTATTCAAGGAGAATTAGTAGTGGATTGTGTAGTGTATGCATTAATGTAGGGGTCCAGTTGGAAGTTATCCTGACGCTCTAATAATCATTCAAATTCTCAATTAGAGAGGAATGAGGTATGTGGTGACACTAGTGCAGTTTTGCATTTTTACATTGCTTTATAGGCCTCGGTTATTGAGGAACCAAAGCCTATGAGGACGCGGTGACATTTTTGAAAATTTTTCAACTTTTTTGCCTTAGGTCCTCTGCGAAACGAAGCCTATAAGGGATTTATGCTTCGGTTATAACGCAACTGAAGCCTATAACCCATCACAGTTCCCTAATATTTCAAAATTGCCATATCCACTTTAGGCTTCGGTTATTAATTGAACTGAGGCCATATCCCCTATTTAGGTTCCCAAATTTGCGAACTCCACTGTTCACCTTCGTCCTAAAACCTCCACTATTCGAAAACTTTACAAAACCACCACTGTTCATCGTCCACCATCGCTGGTCCTTGCTGCAGCTACTTCCGCCGCTTGTCGTTGTGTTAGTCGCGCCACCCTCTACTGCCGATAGCCACCATTGGAACATCAAATCTCGCAGTCTCGCTATCGATGCAATTTTTTTGCGTGTTTTGGTTTTTTATTGTGTTTTGGGTCGTTTGTATTGCTTCTTTGAGCTATTTTTCACAGTATTTTGAGTTTTGTGGTTGCATTTTTTATAATCAGGTTGTTGCATTGTAGACTTTGTAGCTCTCACGTAGTTGCATCCACCATTATTCATCGTCCACCATCGCTGGTCCTTGCTGTAGTTGCTTTCATCGCTTGTCGTCGTGTTAGTCGTGCCACCCTCTACTGCCGATAGCCACCATTGGAACATCAAATCTCGCAGTCTCGCTGTCGATGCAATTTTTTTTTGCGTGTTTTGGTTTTTTATTGTGTTTTGGGTCGTTTGTATTGCTTCTTTCAGCTATTTTTCACAGTATTTTGAGTTTTGTAGTTGCATTTTTTATAATCAGGTTGTTGCCTTGTGGACTTTGTAGCTCTCATGTAGTTGCATCCTCTTCTGTTTCACTAGTTTTTCGCTTCTCAGGCATGCTCCTAGGTTCTTATTTCTAGTGTAAGGCTATGATTTTGTAATATATATATATATATATATATATATATATATATATATATATATTTTTTTTTAATATCATATCTTAAAATTCATGAATATTTGTCAACCGTGTTTTGTATTGATCTTTGGGTGCATCTTTGATTGTGGTTGATAATCACTTTCATTTTGTGTATCCTGAAGACCAATGTGAAATGCTGGCAAAATATCATGAAATTTAAGATATGTTTTTTTAAAATTAATATGTACCAATAAAATAAAGAAAGTGTATCTTCTTAGGGTCACACCTTTATTACATTAGCGACGTGAACATTCATTCAAAGATTACTGAAATTGTTCACACAATTTCAGTTCAGTATATATACGTATGGATCGAGATTGAATTAATTTACCACACATCAGTGCTGAGTATGGGAAATGAGTAGAGGAATTTATACAATTTACGTAACGTTATGAGGGTAGAAGATATGATGAGGTGAAGTTTAGATGCTCTTGTGTCAACTGTTTGAATGAGAGAAAGTTGAATGCAACTCAAGTTAGGGAACATCTTATTTGTAATGGTTTCCTTAGAAGTTATACAATATGGACATGGCACAGCGAATTAATAGACTTTCCAACAATTTTCCGAACTAAACACGTCGTCCATTCCACCATGGAATAGCGATGGGAAGAACGAGTGGAAGAAAACAATATGAAGGACATGATACAGGATGTTGGTGTAGAAGTTTTTGCACAAGCGTATGTGTATGAGATGCTTTCTGCTGATGCAGAACCTTCGTTGTATGTCGGTTCAACTAAGTTCACGCAATTTTCAGCGGTTTTAAGAGTTATGAATTTGAAAGCGACGAATGGTTGGATAGATAAAAGTTTCACAGAATTGCTCGTGCTCTTGAATGAAATGCTTCTCGAGGGAAATACTCTACCCACTCGAAACTATGGCGCCAAGAAAATTCTTTGTTCGATGGGTATGAAGTGTAAAAGGATACATGCATGTCCTAATGATTACATATTATATAGAAAAGAATTTGAAGATTTGAAAAAATGTCCAAAGTGTGGGTCATCACTATATAGGAAGAAAAGAAACAATGAAGATAATGGTCAAATAGAAAATGAAGGATATGCTTTGAAAGTATTCTGGTACCTTTCAATTGTGCCCAGACTTAAGCGTTTGTTTGCAAATCCTAAAGACGCTAAAAACCTTAGATGACATGCAAATGAGAGAAGATGTGACAGACTACTTCGTCATCCAACTGATTCAATGCAATGGAAAAATATTGATCATTCAATGGACATCAAGAGAATGACGAAGCACCAATTTCATTGATTGACCTTCAAATTCTAGAAAAAGTTAATAAAGTACATCATGTATTTGGGAAAACATCGAAGAAGTCATCTGCATCGAGCCCTTGGAAGAAAAAATCAATATTCTTTTATCTTCCATATTAGTCGAAGTTACAAGTTAGACATTACATAGATGTCATGCATGTAGAGAAGAATGTGTATGATAGCTTGATTGATACACTACTTAACATTCAGGGAAAGACAAAAGATGGAGTAAATGCTCGTTTGGATTTGGTTGAGATGAAGATCCGAGAAGACTTAACACCAAGGGAAGTTGGTAGGCGTACTTATTGGCCCCCTGCATGTTACACTATGTTCAGAAAATAGAAGATAAGTTTTTGCTTATGTTTAAAGAGTATCAAGGTACCTCAAGGATACTCTTCAAATATTCAGAGTTTAGTGTCCATGCAAGACTTGAAGCTTGTTGACCTAAAGTCTCACGATTGTCATATCTTAATGCAACAATTGTTACCTGTAGCTATTCGTGGAATTTTACCCAAAAGTGTTAGACAAACTATAACACGTTTGTGTGCATTTTTCTCTTCAATTTGTAGTAAAGTCATTGATCATTTAAAATTAGATGAACTTCAAGCCGAGATTGTTATCATCTTGTGTCAATTGGAGATATTTTTCCCTCTATCATTTTTTGACATCATGGTACATTTACTTGTTCATTTGGTAAGATAAATCAAGTTTTGTGGACCAGTATACTTAAGATGAATGTATCCCATTGAACGTTACATGAAGATTTTGAAAGGGTATGTGAAAAATCAATATCGTCTAGAAACTTCAATGATAGAAAGGTAAATTGCTAAAGAAAGTGTCGAGTTTTGTTCATATTACATGGCAAAAGCAAAACCGATAGGAGTTCCTTAGAGATCATGGTTGAACATGTGTTCTATAAGTAAAATCATCCCAGGTGTGAGTGTGGTTAACAAAGATCGCAAAGAGTTGTTGCAAAGACACCTATACATATTGAACAACACAGATGAGGTAATGCCTTACTTATATGCACACAAAGTCATTGTAAAAGAGAACAATCTAAGACAATCAGAGAAATGACATTTGATGGAGCATAACAGAACATTCATGCCTTGGTTTAAATATGAGGTTTTGAAAGATTCACAATGTTTTGAGACTTTGATGTGGTTAGCGAATGGGTTGAAATTTGATGTCATCTATTGTACAGGTTATGAAATTAATAATTGCACATTCTATACAAAGTCTCTGGATGATAAAAGCACAATACAAAATAGTGGAGTCAGTCTTGAAGTTGAGTTGCTACAATTTTCTACATCTAAAGATCAAAATGTTGTATTTGGATTAATGACATACTATGGTGTAATACAAAATATATGAGAGGTTTATTATACCATGTTTACTATTCCACTGTTCAAATGTAAGTGGGTTGACAATAAAAGTGGTGTCAAAATGGATGAATCAAGAATTACTCTAGTTGATTTTTGAAAGGTGGGTTATCAAGACGAGCCATTTTTTATGGCACAACAAGCATTTCAGGTTTTCTATGTTAAAAATCATGCGTCTGAACATTGGTTTGTCGCTCTTCATGGAAAAAACAGAATGATCCTAATGAAGAGAATCTGAGTAATCTTAATATTGTTGTCACCCACCCATTTAGAAGAACGATACATGTTGATGAAATCCCTCTAGTTGATGATGTACATGCAATTCAAGAAGATCACGATGAAGGAATATACATATGACCAATCAATAACTTTATGCATGAATTTCACGTTCTTGTTAAAATTTAAGCGTTTTTGTTAAATAATGTTTTATATGTGATTTTATATGTTGCTTATTAATGTTTTGTGACATTTTCATTTCACAAATATATGGCTGAACATCGTAGTTCATCAGAGGACGAAACACCCACTAAGAGACCCACCAAAGAAGCCATTAGGTTGAGACAACTCTTAATTAGAAGAGCTAATGGTCATAAAACATTTATTGATATTAACATCGACAATGGAATCCCTAGAGGTCGTTATGCAGACGTCTTCAAAAGCTATTTAGGAATGTTGGCACGAGAGAGAATATCAATCCTTACTCCATCTTTTGATCATGTCACTAAAGTTGATCAGAACATGATATGACAAGATTTATTGGTAACTATTATTAATGTTATTAACCTTATAGTTTGATTTTGTTGATAATATCTTAAATATTATTGATGACATTTTCTATATTGCAGCTAACATTTGATATTCCAAATGTGGCGATGCTTAAACACAAATTTTTGTCATTAGTGACTGAGAAATTTCGTGGTTTTAAGACTAAGTTGACGTCTAGGTATGTATTTGGATCTAAAAAAAATGAAATTCATTTACTAAAATACACATGGATTAATGAAGACACATGGCGTTAGTTTCTTGAGCTTCAGACATTTGAGGGATGACAGGTATGTTTATTTGAAATCATCAATTTCTCAATTGATAATTCTGTACAATTTGAACTAATTCATAAAGTGGGTTTTATATGTTAGAGGAAAAGAGAAAAAAGGCTCAAAGTATAAGTGGAAGTTAGTCCGTCTATGCACATCGGGCAACTACACTTCTGAATCTGCACGAGAAATCTCTGAGAAAATTGTAAGATACAATTCTTCTTTAAATAGCTCATTCGTCTTTTATATTGTATGATTTTTTATAACTTTTTTTGTTACATTGTAGGATTCGTTGGTTGAGCAGATCTCCCAAGGAGGATTCACTCCATAAGGTCGTCATGACATACTTGCTGCTACAATTGGACGGCCTGAGCACCCTAGACGTGTGCGTGGTGTTGGATCATGAGTCGGCATACGCCAATTTTTTGGTTCCTCCTCTCATCAGTCTTCATCCAGTGATAGTGCTGATTATAAAGAAAGACTGACGTAAAGAATCACTATAAAGGTGAAAGAAGAACTTATGCGCTAATTTGAGAATTATAGCATTTCTTCGCCATTGGATCCTCCATCAGAACTAGACTGATTTTTGCCTCCCACAGGTAAATCTTTTTTCTATAAGTTATGAATTGAATGAATGATATTTAATAAAATAATTGAATAACATTAATAAATCATTGACTCTATCAAGTAGAAGCAGAAATGAGAGTTGTTCAGCTCCACTCATACCAGGGGATGACATGAACAAGACTCATTCATGTCAGCTATATATTTGGGATGGTACAAGGAAGACACTAGTGGCTCGTGGAAAAGTATTTGAGGCAGCCACAATTCTTCATGGCATGGAGTTACCAGAGGATGAGGTTAAGGTCACGGTAGATGAGGTTCTCGTGTTGTTTGCTTTAGTTCCTGTGCCAACATATGAGGTATACACTATGACACATGCATTCCAATGTTTCCTTGCCTGGCCTAGAGATTTGGTTGATTCTGATCCCCTGGTACAGACTCTTAAACCCACCATATACTAAATTCTTAAGTTTACATGTTTATGACATTCAAACTTAAATTATATTCCATTTTAACTAAATTTGCATTGATATAGGAAAATGCTCAACCAAAGAAGATTCCTCTCTCTTTGGACGATCCTCTTAGTGCATTACTCCAACTTGGTCAAATCATAAATGATAAGCTGATGTAGGTTCCTTGGGATTCTAACATTTTTGGGAGAGACCTTGAGATCCCACTTTACTTGCATTCCCAAGATGTCTTGGAGCTTGCACGGGGACAAGAGGAACCAAATATTACCATTATTCAGTTATGGATGATGTAAGTCTTTTAGTCATTATATATAGTTATTTAATTTATTTATCTATTTACTTATGTCAAATCAATTTTATGTTTAGGTATCTGTCTAGTGTCACTGAAACTATGGGGCTGAATGATCTATATAGGTTTGTAGACCCCCAACTTACTCATGAAGGCAACAAGTTTGATGACAACCAAGCATGTGTGACCAAATGCTTTAAACGCGAAAAAGAAATATGTTTTGTCCCTTATGTTGCTGGGTAAGTCGTTTTTGTTAACTTTTGAATATAATCTATCATTTTAATGCATAACAATGAATTTATTTTCTTCTCAAGCGTCATTGGCAGTTAATTGTGGTTTCCCTAAGGGAGAACCTTGTTGTGTGGTTCTTCTCTTTGCATCGCCCTCCTCCCAACCATCTTAGACAAGTGATAGATTAGTAAGAACCTCAATGTCAATCTAATGAATATTCTTTGTTATATAAAAGTATCCTAACTTATTCCCTTTATCATAGTTCAATTGTTGGACATAACATGTTAGGGAGATCAACGACTAAGGCAAAATGTCTTGCATGGTGTTCCCTCCAGGTTTGATATTTCTATCCATATATTTATAATTTTTTTTGATTTGGTTTTCTTCCTTAATTAATTGTAATGTTGTTGATATAATGTAGTGTAATAGACAAACCAACTCATATGAGTGCGGTTATTATATAATGCAATGGATGACAACCATTGTGCGTGCTCGTATTACAACTAATTGGGAAACGATAATATATATTTGAATTAAAATGAATACTTTGCAATATTGTCTTTCTATATACTAACTTAAGTAATTGTCTTATTTTGCAGACATTCAAGAGTCCTGCGTCAATTCCCGCGAAGTCCATAAAGTTTGGTAGGATAGCATGTGCCAAATTTGTAATTTAGATGTACAATAGTATTGATTAGGATATGTATTTGGATTGTGGATGATTTTCCAATTGTCTTTTAATAATTGAGGCAAAAAGGTGTGCTTTGGTTTCCGTTCACACCCGAGGCCAAAAGCCATCTCCTTTTGGCCTCGTCCTAATATGCCTCGGTTTTGGAACTGGGGCAGAATATAAAAAACATCCAAGGCCAAAAGACCTTACTGCACTGGTATAAGAGGAGTAGGAGGTCCTAGCCTAGGGGTTTTACCTTGACCAAAGGTTTTAACAAACTAACCTTGTACGTGGTAGAGTATAACTCTTTATCTACAACTCTATAAATCATGAGATACCACTACAAGTGCACAACTTACCAGGATTTGATATCAATGTAAGTATCCAGATAAACGAATCATAAATGTAAGTCTTTATATGAAATTGAATGATAGATTATGTATGATTTGTTTAACTTCATTTATAAATGATTTAATCTTTTAATTACATTAGCTTACCATTTTTCTCTGTGTCTTTTTTCTTTTTGCAATGATCACTTGATTAGTGTGACTTGTTGAAGATTCTATGTTGGGTCAATGCAAGGAGGAAGAGATGCAATTGTTAGTTTGTTATCTAGAATTTCTAATGTATAGACTTTTCCTTTTGAAAACCTTCTAGTTGGTCATGTATAATATTTGTATTTCAGTTTATCTTATTTTGGGATGATTGTAATATGATATTTATATGTTAGAAGTATATGCTTTGATTATTTTTCTCAGTTATGAAATGTTTTATTTAATGACTTAGACTATTAAATGGGATGTTACAGCCACGACTCCTCCAACATTTTTTAATTTTTTTAATATATGTTTTAAAAACATATATCTATATATTATTTTGTTACTTATATTAATTTAGTTTAAAAAAGTTTTTTTAAAATTTGAAAACCATGTTTTCCCCTTCTTCTATTATTTCTTATTCTCCTCTATTCGGTTTATCTCTCTTCCGTACCTCTCTTTCTCACCTCTTCTTTCTATCTTAATTTTACCCTAAATCTCTCATCATTTTCAAAATCAAATTACACCAAGACGAAATTGAGGAGTTAAGGAAGATTTTGGACCTAACAATTTCTTCTTTTGAGTAAGTTGATTTTCTACTTTGTTTTTTGTTTTTCTCTTGTATGTGTGGCTTTTCTATATTATAGACAAATCTCTATCGGTTAGAGATAATATAATCATGATCTAATTATTGATCAAACTTTTCTTTGTGTAAATATAACTATTTTAAGATTTGAAGTTGTGTAAGGGAAGAATAATATTATGAATCTACTTTAAGAAAAAGAAAGCTAATCATTTAGAAGTTAATTTTCTTAAAGTATTGAGTCTTGATTTTTAGATTTAATTTGTGGTATTCATAATTTTATCTTTTCCTAAATATGTGAGAGGTGACAAATTTATATTAGAAAAATTATGATAAAGAGAAAAAAAATGATTCTTTTTTCAAAAGGAAGACTTGTGATGAAGATGAAAAAAATGTATACGTGTCAACTAAACTTGAAAAACTTCATGAGAATCCAATAATTGAAGAAAAATAAAAAATAACTCTCTAAAGTTCCTAGAGTTACATATAATGAATTTGAAAGTTCTTTAGAATGTGATTCGGGAAAACAGCCTCAAATTTGGCAATACCAACCAAATCAAATTGATGAGTAGGGATGTCAAAAACTCGTAATGGGTAGGAAATGGATATTGTAAATGGATACCCACGGGTAACAGGTATTTTTAATACCGCATGTTAACGGGGCGGGTACAGGTATCATAGTATCTGTACCCGTGGATACTACCCACTATACTTTAATTTAAATTAAACAAAATAAAAAAAACATGATTAAAATATTAACATATTGATTTTGAATGAGTTATTTTTTTATCAATTAGTTTTAAAAAAAATCATTTATTTGTAAACTGTCATTCAACACTATTTAAATGGGTTATTTGGACTTTGTTTAAAATTTATGAATATTATGTATTGTATTTTATTTGAATTTACGATTAAAATATGTTGTTAAATATTTATTTTTATTTTTTTTGTAAATACCCAGGTGTACCCATGGATATTCGTGGACATTAAAAAATTATGTGGGTATCCGCATAATGGATACCCGACGGATATGGGTACGGGTACAAGGCGAATATTTATCTAGCGGATAGAGTACATGGAAACTACTACCCGTACCCTAATCGCCCTGTTGACATCCTATTAATGAGGAAGAAAGACCTTATATAGAATGTGGTCCATATCATGCCTCTTTCAGTTTCTATAGCTATAACTAAAAGATCTTTTTCTGCAATAAAAATAATCAAGAACAGGTTGAAAACTAGGATGAAGGCTAAATTTTTAGCAAGTAGTATGATAATATATATTGAAAGGGATATTGTAACAAGCTTTAGTTTTGATTCAATTATTGAAGATTTTAAGTCATCGAAAGAGCATAGAGCATCACTTTGGCTAAAGGTTATTTTTGTTACATATATATATATATATATATATATATATATATATATATATATATATGTATTATTGTCATATTTTTTTATAATTCTACTATCATGTGTACTTATTTAGATAGAGAAAATGAAAACTTTTTTTTAATCAGAAAAAAATAATTTGCCCCCCCTCTTGAAATTTTTTTCCAAGTTTCGCCACTACTAGGACCGACTTAAGGGTAAAGCAAGTAAAACATTCGCTTAGGCCACTAGGAAAAGTAGGACTCAAATTTTTATTTTACTACTAATATTTCTCTATTAAATTAATTATAAAATTATGTTTAAGATAAATAAGAGAAAAATTTATTACTCTTGAGAATTGTATGAGTTGTTGCATTATCAATAAGACACATATCCTCATAATTGGTGCTAGCGCCAACATTCATTCTTCATATAAACATAAATATCAATATTAGATATTACTATGTAAGAGGAGAAGAAGAATATCAATATTTAGAGGATTTTATTCATAAAATTATTGTTGCATTCACTTATAGGAATAGATCAAAACCAGTTAAATGGATTTGATGATTTTTCATCAAAAGCTTCATTGTTTGTTCAGCCATATAAAGGCATGAAATAAATTTAGAATATTTGTGAAATCTCTTTTCACAATCCTGTTGTCTCTCAAGAGCAAATTAGTTGTTCATATGCTTTATTTATTTCTTTAATGGTATCACCAAGACCCATTACATCTAAATGTATTTTCAAATTAGTTGTCCACTAGCGCTTAATTGGTTGGAGCATCGTGCTGATAACATGTTATTAATATAAAATAAAAAGCTAATAATAGAGAAAAGAAGAGATGGAAGAATAAGGAATGAGAGAATGGAGAACAACTTTTCTACGTGTCTTGTGTCTTATTATTGATAGGGAGATTCTTATTTATAGATACAACATATAACCCATAAAGGATACAAATCAAATAGTTAATAGAAATATTTAGATAAAGAGCAATGAATCATATGAGTAACTCTATCAAATCAATGGACGATCATTAATTCATAATATATATATAAATATATATATATATATATATATATATATATATATATATATATATATATGCACTCGAAAGGAGAATTGTTCCTAGTTTTTTATCTATAAATCTATAAACTTCATTGATGTTTTTTCTTTCTTCTTGACAATATATATAGTTTCTTCCTAGTTTGTTGTCTATGAATTCATAATTATTCTTCCAAGCTAGTGTTCTTTGAAGACATCCTTCCCTCTTTTCTTCATTTGAAGGCTTTGAATATAGACCTTCTTTATGTTATGTGTTGTAAGTAACCAATCTCTAGGTAACATGATAGAAGTCTTCTTTGTAAGGTTTAACAAGTCCCCAAGAGAAACTATTTTTGATTTTCGTACCCATATTTTTTTGGTCCTTTGAGGATAATTTTCATGTAAAACGCCATTTTCATAAAGTTACTAGTTGATGTTATATGAAAAAAGGATTTAGTTTCATCCATTTTCTTATATCCTATCCATGTTTTATTAAGAGACTTCCCTTGAATTTCTTATCAAAAGATCTAAAGATTTCCCACATGTATAGTATTGAGATGAGAATTTTCTAATAGTTGAGTTTCCAAAAACAAGATCCTATAATGTATCTTTACCTTACTCTCCAAGGGTGTTTTACCAAGTTTCTTTTTGTAAGTGACAATTATTTTCTAAGTCTTTCATTTTTGTTGTTTGAGTATCAAGATTTTACTTCAGATTCTTATTTTCTTTACATAGAACTTTGTTTTCAGAATTAGACTTGCACTCACAACAGACTTCATTAGAAAATAGATTTTTGTAATTTTGTAATTCCTTTTCAAAGCTTTATATGGATCAACAATTCTAACATTAGATATAGTTTCATTATATCCTTGTTGAATAAAGTGTAAGTACAAACACATTTGCCTCTTCTTCATTAAACTCATCTTATGTAATGTTCCTAAAGCATTTTCCATAAAACTTATGAGATCTTTCTCTCGTTCAAATTTAAATCTGAGGAATCTAGATCTTCACAAGTAGTCATAAAATTTTTATTTTGAACTTCTTTTGATATTTCATAAGAAAGTTTTAGAATGCCCATATTTCCTTAGTAGATGTCATGGTTTTGACCTTCAAAATTTCTTCTCTTGATAAAGCAAATAACAGAATGTGTTTGCCTTTGGCATTCAACAGATATTGATATTTTTCCTCTTCATTTAAAGCTATTCATGTTAGCTTCTTGCATGTGGGGAATCCCTTTTTCAATGATATACAATAAATGCATGTTGTTAGCTTCAAGATAAGCAATCATTCTCAACTTTCACATGTAATATTTTTCTCCTTTAAACATAGGAGCACGATTGAAAGCTTGACCATTTCCTTCCATAGAGTCTTTTGGATCGAACCTCTTGTTCTTGTTGGGAACTCCCTAGCGACTGGATCTAGTACCACTTATTGGGGGTAGTAGGCTCTTGAGGGGGCATGAATAAAGCCTCAAACTCTATTTTGCACAACATAAAACTGAAACACAACTTAAAGTAAACAAATCAAGAATAAACAAGAATTTTATACTAGCTCACCCAAAACTCATGGGCGATAACTAGTTCTCCTTTAAGTACATAACTTAAGAGCTTCCACTATTGTAACAAGTACACAAACCTGTATAAGTTACACTACTATACAAACCTCTCCAGGCTATTAAAGTATAAATCTCTCCAGGTTACATGAGTATAAACCTCTCTAGGTATAACTTTTTAAGGTATAGACGATTGATTTCAACACATCAAACAATGTATATAAGACGTTGTAAGCACAAAAGATTATTTCTTTTTTGTTTGTAGATTTTTCATACTTACTTTTCTTTTTATGTTCTTCTTTCTTTCTCACTTTGTATAGTTTTTTCTCTATATTTTTGTATCTTTTATCTTCACTTGAAGTCTTTTTATATCTTTAGATTATATGACCATTGAGGTTCTTAAAATTGAAACAAAAAGATCTTCCAACACTATGTATCAAAATTTTAATGAAATCTCAAAGATTTTGGTCCTTATGTTCTTGCCATGGAAATAATTTGAAAGAATATACACAAATATGGAATATATGAAAATTAAAAAAGTATAGTATAAACCACTTGTTTCTATATTCAAAGAAAAAGTGTATAAAATTATTTATTTTTGTGTATGTTGTGATCTTTAAATTCAAAGATAAACTATTCATTAAGATTTTTTTTAACTTGATATAATACTATATGACAAAAAAACATATACAACTATTTTTATTTAAGATAAAAAGCAATCAACATATGATAAGCTTTAGACGATAAACTATAAACAAGGTATTGTAGTGGTCTAGTCCTTTGATAAGACTTTATAAAAGTGTTTTCATCTGGGAATCCTTTACCTTCATAACTAAACATTTTAGAAAACAATAACATAATAACACTTCTTTTGGGTTTACTTAAGTCTTAATTTTCTACTTTTAGGACGAATTTAGTTTACAGAGTAAATTTGTTTGTTTAAGTTAATTTATGTTAATATATTATTTCTAACGATCATTTTCGTTTAATTATAATTTTGGTTAATTTCTAGAATTGAAAATAATAAAATTAAGATTAAAATCTTAATTATAGTGTAAATTTTAGTTTTTGATTTAGCTAATTTTCTCTTGTCATTGTAATTAGCTTAAGTCAGTTTAAGTTCCTATTTTCATGTACAATTCTATGTTTTTTAATAAGTGTTTTTTAGGTGTTGTTAAATGCTTGTACGGTTTATTTGAGAAAGAACAACTTGAATTATTTTTTGTGCTCTCAAAGTTGTGCAATGAATCAATTGGGTCCAATAATAAAAGTTGTTGAAGGAAACTTGTTTAAGAAGTTGTGAATGTTGCTACCAAATGTACTTGGAATTAGCTGGACCAAACCTGAATGTTATATGCCCTTGCTCCTCAAAGTGACATGTTTACTTGGTTTCACCTCAACCTGACCAACATTGACCTGTGAAAATTACAATTGAAGTTTGTGCCTCAAGAGACCTAAAACTAGATGCAACAACTTGCTAACATAGGGAAGGAATTCAACAGGACATAATTGAAGAGTTGAGCTTCCTACACCTGCGTATTAGATGAAGTGGGAGTGGACTTGGATAACTTCATACCTTGAGAAACTACAAACACAATTCCACTAGTTGGAACATCTTACACTTAATATATGGCTTGTCATTAGTAGTTACCATGACTTGTTGTAACTTTTTTTTAGAGTGTGTAGGTTCCTTTTTTAGGCTAGGGTATAAAAGACTTAAATTGGAAAACTTAAAAAGCTTTTGCATTTCTGAACTTTCCGTTTACACAATTTTTGATTTATTTTATATTAGTTTCTTTGAAGATCAAAGTCTACATTGACTACAAAGTGAGTTAGGTGGCTTGGTTCTTCAATTTTTTTTATTGTTTATCCCATAATTCATGTTTAGAATTAGGTTTCAATGCATAATTCTAGTTTTTACGATTTCTAGTAGTTAATTTTGTTATTTATTTTGTAGGCCAAGTTAGAATTAGGATTTTCAATTGTGCCTTTGTTTCCATTAAATGATCTATTACATTAGTTAATTAAGGTCATTTTAAACTTGTTCGCATATTCATTTATCAATTTAATCTATTTTACATACTAGAAAACCTGAATTACGTTGTTTCTGGATGTGAAGGTACACTTCTAAGAGCTCTAGAGAAGAAGAAAAATTAACAAGAAAACAAAATAAGAATACAAATACATAACATATACGAATTAAACTAAGCACGAAAATAACAAAAGAGAATGAAGATGATAGGAGATGGAAGACAAGAAGAGGGCAGGAGACTCGATGGTGATGGCATGCCACATAAGGGAGCATTAGAGCTCACCAACCCAAGAGTAGTGGTGTATGCCGCCACTTGAGTGATAATCACAAGATAAGGCTTAACAAAGAAGACACTCACAAAGGAGAACTCTCTCACAAATGGTCAAATATAAGTGTTATACTCCAAAATAATCAAACTTTACAAAGGATTAGAAAAGCCCCTTTTATAAGTGTGGTAAAGAGCCTCCTTGCAAAAATACAAAGCTAAGGATAAAGGTGCAATAATAGAAAACTAATGCTTTTAGGAACTAGGTCTAAAGGATGAGTCTTGAAAAGGAGACAACCCTAGCTTGGTCTCCAAGCCTTCCATATGCGCCCTTACCTTCTAGAAGGGATGTCAACTCCTCATGCTTCTCCTTATGCACCTAAGTGAGCGTGGTTCCAAGGATGAGCTTATCCCCCTCTAAGATAGCACTAGCTTGACCTACAAATCAAACAAGTCAAAAAGTCAACATGTTAACTTAAGTCAAGTCAACTAAAGTCAACAAGACAACCAAAGTCAAGTTAACATAAGTCAACTTAGGAAAAGTCAACATAAAGAGATGAAAAATAAAGAGAAATAAATAGGGTTAAAGGCCTCCCTTCTAGTCATGCTTCTAATCACTTCCTTGGAAGGTCCTCCACAGCTTCATCAGATCAATAAAGAGATTTATATCAGCCCTAAAAGTTTGTAAAGCCATCTTATAGTAAAGTTTATGAGTCACAATGTGAGCAACCAATACCTAATTATGAACCACACTCTGACTAACTTCCAAATTAGCCTTGGTAGCCACAATTTTGTGAACAAGAATAACAAAGTGCATACTCTTCAGAGTATATGGAATATATGTGGAAGGTGGTAGTGAAATTGGTTAGGGAATCTAATCAAGCACATGTAGAAATTGATGATTTGAAGTAATTTTGAAAACCACCACAACAATTAGATGAGCATAACATTCAATATGATTTTACACCTGCAAATCAATATGAATTTGACAAAGTGCCTACATTTTTTAGAAATTTCATAATTGCTAGTTCTCATGAGACTACTATTGATTATTGTAAAATCTTGGTTGATTCTATGAATGATAATCACATTTATTTTACTAATGAAATTTTGTGTACAATGATTTTATAGTTGTTGATGATCCTATTGATACAATTGGTAAGGGATTTGGTGATGAGCTAGTGAATGCATAAACTAAACTTAATATACCTACTATTTTAAATGAGGGTAAAGCTCATTTCAATGCTTTTAAACTTATAAAAGTGAAACCTATAGAGGTTGCATATGAAACCATTGTTGTGCCAGTTCATTCTAAATGTTTTGATTTAGTTTTTATAATTGAACTTGCTGATATGAAATTTATTATGCTTTATTTAAATATTGATGTAGATTTAGATGACATTTTAAATGATAATAGTTTTGAGTTGAATATTGAATTTGCTGTTGACTTACCAATTAGCATTGATTTCGACTTTGATGATCAAGCTACTTATTTTAGAGATGTTGTTGACAAACTTTGATGTTAAAAGTATTGGTGTCGTTTTGTTAGTTGATTTTAAGCTAGTTGTAGCTATTGTAAGTGGTTTGAAGGTTCCTCATCCATTTTGAAACATGCAAACGCCAACATTAGATAGGGAGTTGTTGTAGTTACAACAAAATGTTGTCGAAAAATATATTGGTGTTAGCATGGAGAAAGTGGGTAGAGCATAAGGAATCTAAGCTAAAGAGTTCTTTCTTACCCATTGTTTGTAAATATAGTAGTAGGAGAGTTTTAGTACTTTCTTTACCTCGTTTAGTTAGTAACTATAGTATAGAAAATAGTTTCTTCTAAATAAAAAAATAAAAAAAAAATTTGACTTGTGGCCAATTTGAACTAGGCCAATCTTTTTGTGGTTTTAGGTTAGTATAGTTAGGTTTCTCTCATCTTCTATTTGTTATTTCAGATTTTTTTTTTCTTATTTTCTAGTGTTGATTGTTGATTTGATTATTGCTTGTGAGTTCTTTTTGTTGTTTGGACTAGTGATATCTTAGTTGAGGATTCCATTTGTTATTTTAAGTTTAATTTTAAGTCTTTAGTTTTGTTTGGGTATTATGTGACAAGTTTCATAGTGAATTTCTCATTCTTTTTCTATTTTTAGAGATTAATTTTGTTCTTAGTTTTCTTTTATTGTTTTAAACTTGTTTAGATAAATACTGTGTTCTTTTTAGTTGATTTTTACAAATTTGCATGATTAATTTTTTACTAATTTTAGTTCTTAATTATGAATTATTTTTGAGTTTCTAATTTGAGCTGATAGGTTCTAGTCAGTTGTTAGAATTTCTTTCAATAGAGTTAAATAGTTTTCACATGAAAAGTTAGTTTTGAACAAGTTTGGACATATTTTTACCCATATGAGATTTTTATCTTTACTTTCTTTCATTTTGTGATGCATTCATGTTTATTTACATTTCAAAACTTGTATTATTTCTTTTCAAACTAATTGTTGGATTTGCACTCTTAAGATGATATTAGGTCATGTTTTGTTTAAGTCACATATTCAAAAACAATCTACCTTGAACATATTTCCTTTGCACCTTAATTTTGAGCTTACTATACCTTTTCAATGTTAATTTTAGCTCAATCAAAGCCCTGGACCGAAAAAACCATGAAAGTACCCAACATGAGTTGTGAGATGCCTTAAGTTGTGCTTTGGGAATTTGTGAAGTTCAAGTGTGGTGGGGGGAATGTGCTGGTAGGTGATTCTAGAAAGAAAAAATTGAATGATCAAAAATTTAAAGAAAAATCTAAAAGATGTGTGGTTTGTCATGAGCTGCAAAATGAAGGGGGAAAAAAGGAAGAAATATAAAAAAGGAAAGAAAATGATGATTTGAGGTAGCGAAAATTTTGCTCTTTACTAAACTGCACTTGAATTTCTCATTTTTCACCTATGTGTCTCACTTCTCTTTGATTTTAGCCTTGATTTCTCCCTTTTTTTAACTTGCACTAGAAAGAAAAAGATATATACACTGCTTTGGTGTTGTCAATTCTGATTTTGATGCTAATTTGGATTATTTGATTTTTATTGATTTGCGATATTTTTGACTGGTTGGAACACTTTAAGCTTATATTAGTTGATTCTTTTGTTATTTATAGTTTTGAACTAAAAGGGTAAATTGTTTTTTTGTGCAGATTTGTGAGTTTAGTTTCACAATGTTGGTTTGTTTTCTATGTTCTTTCTCTTATATTAAGTGTTTGTCTTGTTCAGTTGAGAAAGTCCAGATTGGATTATTTTTGGTGTTGTGAAAGTTGTGCAATGAAGCAATTGGTACAATTATAAAAGTTATTGAAGGAAACTTGTTTGAGAAGTTGTGAACGTTGCTCCCCAATGTACCTAGTGTAAGACTTGGAGAATTTTAATATTTATTTACTAGTAAATGGGGAATGGGGACACATTTAATAGAATTAATTGGGTCAATTATGATAAGGAGCAATTGTAGCTTAAGGGGTTGAGCATGTTAAGTGATGTTTAGAGGACTTGGGTTCAAGTCTTGTCTATGCCATTAGTGTGTTAATTTAATCAATTATGGTAAGGATCAATGGTAGCTCAAGGGGTTGAGTGTGTGGAGTGATGTTAAGAGGACTTGGGTTCAAGTCCTGTGTACGCCATTAGTGTGTTAATTTAATCAATTAATTATTTTATTACTATGCATGAACATGTGAGGTATATTGATAAGTGTTTATGTGCTTGAAATAGTAAGAAACATGAGCTGGTTTATTGGTTGTGCATTTGTTTAGTAATTGTGTGGGGGTAAGTTCGAATCTTGGTTAGCATAAATTAATTCTTTTCATGATAAAGCATTTTTACTACTTGGGTAAGTGATCAGAAACCATTGATAGAGGTAGAGGCAGTGCTCAAGAGGGAGAAACCTTCGAGTAATGGAACTTGTTATTTTTAGAAGCTGAAAAAGTAGGGAAAAGGGAGAGTGAGGGAGAATAAGAGAGGGAGATTCATGTGGCATCTATGTGGATTTTAGGAGAGCACTGCAACTGCTTTTAGGGAGTACTTCGAAGGCTAGGAAGAGTTCTTTTGGGTATAAGCCAAGAAGTGGTGCATTTTGGTGCAAGGAAAGACTCTAAGGGAGCATTTAGAATGGAAATTCCTGGTTAGGGGAGCTGCTCTGATTGTTTTAATTAATTGTTATGTTTTCTTCGTGGCTTATGTATGTTGGGTGCCTTCCCATTCAATTTTCTTCCACTGTTTTCATGTTTATGGAATTTCCAAAAATCGTTTGGCAGGTTTGAAGTCCCGCTAGGCGATTCATGAGCGCTAGACCTATTTTCTAGGTTTTGAGATGAACTGCCTGGCGGCACAGATTATTCCGCCAAGCGATGCAAACAATTTTTTGTTTTATGTGATTCTATGTATCTTGTGGTGATTTGTGTTCCTGTGAAAGTGCTATATGATCTTTGAATGTGTAATGTTGTATAATTGTTGATGGTTGCTATATTTTATGACAATTGGATGATTGAATGGGTGTGCAAAACATGAAGGTTCATGATAGCGTTGGGGTCGAATTGAAAATATGATTTCAGTCCAATCATTGTGATTTTTGAAGTGTGTGATTTTATTGGATCTGTACACACGTTGGACATGTGAATTTGTGTGATTAAAATGTATTTGGACCACTGGATTGATTTATAAAAAAATTAGGTCTGTCGTAGGTGCAGAAAAACTTGGGTTTTTACCTAGGTACTGATGTAGCACCTGGTGGCACCTACTAACCACCAAGCAATGGACTGTGAAAATCTACAATTCTTTGATTTTGTTGAATTGGTTGTGGGTGAGATTTATGTGACTTTAATTGGTATTATTCATGTGGTAATGGAATAAAATTGGACAATTATAATGTGTGGGTTTAAGACATTAAATATGCTTGTGTAACTTGAAAGGAAGTCGTGGATGAAGGAATTATTCATGTGTGGTCTAGGTAAAAGTATGTTGTTTGGCATGAGATATGATAATTTTTATATACTAGTTTTATGTCCTTTTCACAAGCATGAGTATTCATTTTAAGAATAAGTGCTAATTACATGAGAATGTAGTTAAGTGTATCTATATGTATATGTATGGATTACTGGAGTATAGGATGGATAATTTAGCAAATTGAGACTTAGTAAAATAAAAGAATGTATTCTATAATAGTTGAATGATCTGTTTTACAGTTTTATGTGTGGGAGGTGGCCTTGATCAAAATAAAGATTGTCATGGTCTCAAATTGCTAAGCATATACAAATATACAGGATAAAGGCATATGGTGTGTGATAATTCATATTTGTGTTACTTGAAATGCCTAGATATGTAAATTGGTAATCTGGACTTGTGGATTAATTGTTTGAAGTATAAAAACTTGTTTTAGGGTACTAAACCAACAACTGGCACGTTACTGGTATAGCGCTTGGCGGCACTGGGGAGGCCGCCAAGCGATAGGTGTAACTAGGTAAGTCCTTGGAGTGTGTGGCGCCTAGAAGTAAGGGGTGAATCGCCAGTCAATAGCCACTGAAACATGGGGTCTAGAAGTGCTTGGCGCTTGGCAGCGAGAGGTTTCCACGAGGTGTCTATACTGGGATTCTACTTAGCGGCGCTTAGGCAGCGTGAGGCGATAATGTAGAGGGTAGTGTGCTACTTTTGATTTCGCTTTGTGTGTTTGAGGTGTTGAATTTAGACCAGGAGATGCTTGACATTGTCATGAGCCGGTAGGTTCGTTACTAGTGATATAACGCATGATTAATATGAGCAGGGGAGGTTCATATTAGTGATACTCTTGTGTGAGCTTACGAGCGGGGAGGTTCATATGTTTCGTGCTCATACTTGAGGGTTGCTACGAGCAGGAAGGTTCATAGTTAGACGGGTGGGGATGTAAGACACGTGGAATTTAATTAATTTAATTAAATAATTAATTAATAAATGCGGGTAGTGGGAGCCTTTATGATATTTAATATTGATTGAAGTGATGTGGAAAAGTACTAGCTCAAGTGATTGAGAGTACTTGATTGTGTGAGAAAACTTGGGTTCAAGTCTTATGTATGCCAACTGTATGTTATTTATTTGTTATTATTTTTAAAATATATATTGATCATATTGTGGGATAATGTAATCATTGAATTATATTAGTCATCATGAAATATGAATTGGTTGAATGGTTGAGCATTGATTTGGCATTGGCATGGTTATGGGTTCAAGCCTTGGAGAACCCAAATTAAACTTTATTTTTGCTAAACTTAGTTTTGGGCATGGATATGAAAGGGTAGATGAAACCCTAGTAGCCAAGGGGGCTGGAAAACAGTCTCTTAAGTGTGCTTGAATGGTAATTAACACCATCAATAAGACAATTTTCTTTTTGGGATTTTAATCCACCATTAAGACACCATTAAAAAGCAAATTGAGAGAGAGAAAAAAGGTTTCTGCATTTGACATTCCCGCATAGGGAGAGGAGTGCAAAAGTTGAGAGTTTTGTGAAGATTGAGTGAGGAGAGGAAAGCTGAATTGGAAGAGAATCAAAGGGAGGCCATTGGTGATCAAGGGAACTCTCCAAATTTCAACCTTTAAGCAAAAAGGATCCAGGTTAGGGGAGTTTTACATGTTGATTTTATGTTTAAGCATGAATCACATGATATATGGAATGAACTGCATGAATGTCCTCTCTATCTGTTGAATTTTTGGGTTTCTAGAAATTTTCCAAAAACCGCCTGGCGGCACATCCCTGGCCGCCAGGCGACGCATGGCATTGTACCTAATTTTGGGTTTTCTGGATGAAGGGTTTGGCGATATTGGTCGAACCGCCAGGCAACGCGAGCCTGAGGTTCGATTTTTGATAATCCTGTGCGTTTTGACATGATTGGGTTCGGAAGGAAATCAAGAGTTATATGTTATGGGGTGATTTGACGTTGTAATTCATTGAATTTAGGTACTTGATGGATAAAAATTGATGGAACAGTGCGAATGGAATTTTAGGGTTCTGAAATTGGGGATTTTAAGTCAATGAGTTGTAATGCACGAATTACCTGGATCAAATGTATGTTTAATAATTAACTTGATAAATAATAGCATAAGATGAAGGTGGCCACTTCAAATATGGTAGTTAATGAAGGAACGCATTCTGGGCAATCTGGGGACTTGGGAATTTGAATTCGCACAGTGCAGGAAGAAGTATTGGTGTTTCACTCTATATGTGTGTGATCTACAAGGTTCTAGTGATGCTTCAAAGGTGGGTTGTTGGTAATCCTTGAGTTGAGCTCGGAACGTATCCCTTGAGTTGAGCTCGGGATAGGGGTTAAGCACGTGGCATTCCTCGAATTGAGCTCGGAATGGCATCCCCCGAGTTGAGCTCGGGATGGCGGATGAACACGAGGAACCCTTGAGTTGAGCTCAGGTTGGCGAGTGTTGCCGATGTGAGTGTGCTGGTTGTGGCTAGTACGAACGGGTCCAGATAGATTGCCCTCCTCAATAGTTAACTGACGAATTTCGTAGTATTGGGACATTATGAACTATGTTCGTAATTGGGAACTCCACCAAGCGTTACGATGTATGATCCATAGCAATGGTTTCCCGCACGTGCTCTATCGGTTGTGGCCGATAGGTATGGCAGCAAGTCATCTTGAGGTACTCACTAGGAGATGTAGAACAAGGATAACATGGTTGTGGCCATGTGATATGGAGTCAAAAGAGGAAATCCCTATGATGTGATTGTATGATATATATA
>Ga0214544_1004364_pt1 | contig 28480 bp, 15 predicted proteins | sample CNSS3metaG_FD_160074 | JGI IMG/M metagenome (GOLD analysis project Ga0214544, IMG submission 160074) | Root nodule microbial communities from cowpea collected in UCLA plant growth center, Los Angeles, California, USA - CNSS3 | ecosystem: Host-associated > Plants > Roots > Nodule | place: USA...
AAAACAATATATATATTTTTTATAAAATATATATATATATATATATATATATATATATATATATATATATATATATATATATATATATATATATATATATATATATATATATCCCCGTGAACACAATTTTAGTGATTATGAGATTTTATACTTTGATAAAAAGTGTTTGTTGATAATACAAAAGGAAAAGTTACGGCAATCCCAAGAGAAATTTTTAAAGCAAACCAACCCAAAGCCACTCCTATGGTATGCTAAGCAAACAAAACCTTCTTCTATTCTATTGTCATGTCTGCAAATCATCACAACTCCATTTTCACTCTTTAAAATGTGAAAAACAATTTTCATTTCTCCACTGCAGCAATAACACAAACATCTAATCTACTTCAACCCTTTCACTATGCATACACAACACAATCACCACCCCCTCCTACATTGTTCGTCACTGTGGATTCCAATTCACACAATTTGTATAACAGTCAGAGTAGAAATAAAATATTTGTCCATAAAAGTGATTGTATTTATTGTTCTAAGAGAGAAGAATTGTACCAATCTACGTCCGAGAGAAGCATAAAAACCCAACGGTTGATTGTACCAGTCCACATTTTGCCACTGTAGAGCAAGTACTGTTACAATCAGAATTGCTTCATGCACCAATTACTCCATTTCACTTGAAATTTAAACATAAATGTTATAGCAACTATGAACACACAAAGCAAGTGTGAAGTATCCACAATCAACCAAACCCGCAACACAGATGCAAACCCACTGAACGAGCAACGAAGATGCACTGTAAATTTCAGAAAATGCAGTACCTATAATTGGATCTCTTAACCGAAACAAACATGAAGGATTTCAAAGTCAGAATTTAACAAAAAAACGAAAAAATTTGAAAACCTAAAGAAAAGAAAGGGAAACCATTACCATTTGGAAGCAAGGTGAAAATTCGAATGAAATCGTGAGCTACAACTGCAGATACAAATGGTTTTACTGAGATTGAGAGTGAGATTGAGGAAAATCGTAGCCAGGTGAAGTTTGAGGAAAGTGAATTTCGAATGTACGAACAAAGTGAATTAGGTGAGTTGTTCGAACATTGGTATACTATGTCTGTTTCTTCAAACATACAAACAAAGTGATAAAAAGGTTTTTAAATATATATATATATATATATATATATATATATATATATATATATATATATATATATATATATATATATATAAATGGACTAGAAAAAAAATGTGGAGGGAAATAAAATTCTTTTTGGGGTTCATTATAAAACCTATAGTACTTATCAGATATTTAAAAAATCGCATAAATTACCGGAGGTTTTATAACTTTCATTAATAAATATCCATTAAAATTAATCTTTTTTGAGTGTAAAAAATTGAAATGGAAAAATGGTTTACGAATATATTTTTTATAACTACTATGTAGACTTCTACTAAAAATGCTATTAACAAAGAATTAAAAAAAAAATACTTAGAAGGTATTTCAATGCAAGTTTTCATAAAATAAGATGGTGCCTGAGATTATGAATCATCATATAGACTTCATCATCCGGCTAATTGAAGAGAATATGCCTGTAACTTTGTCTAGCAAACCTTACCTTTGCTCCGACTTCTATTCTTTCACCAAATAGAATCTGCAACGTGAAGGAAAAGTTAACCGAGAGATCAATATGTTATATTGATTATCATTAGGAGTTAGTCACCAAACAAATATGCTTTTTTTCCTTTCTCCAATGATATTTTCATTCAATTAAATTTCTCTTTCCTAAGAAAATGGTTGGATCAGGCAAGGTATTTAGAATTGTATGTTTAAAAATCAAGTGATCCACGTAATCCACCTAAACTATAAAGTTATTTTTTTTAAATGAAGATAAAATGTCAATAAGATCGTTCTTTATAGAACAATAACCTTATGAGATTGGAAATGGAAGACGACCTACTCTGGATAACACCTGGAGATTGCACTAAATGGCATTGGTCTCATTAAATAGACAGCAGTAAAAGTGTTGTACAACAAAATTATCAAAATTTATTAGTCTAGTGTGATCAAAATAAACCAATTTTACGAAAATCATTAGCACTCAAGGAACCTGATACATATAATAGCAGAAAAAACCAAGTCGATGTAAATACCATTTACGGTCATTTGAAGCCATGATTCTCTAACATTTATTGCAAAAAAACCATTTACACCAAGCTCATAAATGTTACATCAACTATCTAACAATAAAATTAATGAAGCTCATCAACCTAGTTTACAACTTCAAAAACAAATACTAAACAATATTTTCAAGCTCATCAAGTAAACATTATTTTCCATAGCAGCATTTTCAAGTTGGCTCGACTTAAACATTTAGTTACGTCATATGAAAAATAATGAAAAAAATATATAAACATCCCCAAAATAATGTGAAAGAAATATATTTTTAATTTGGAATTGTGTGACTTAAACCTGTAGAGCAGAACTTGGAACAAATGACAAAAGAAAAAGAAAAAAACCTACTATATACTGTGGGTCTCATCTTTCCTAAAGATACAAATAAGCCTACGATCTTGCCAAGATTGCCTTAGTGCACCCTCCAAGTCTGAAGGCAAGCAACTGAAATAGAAAGAAAAATGGTGAACTATAATTTTGCACCAAAGGCAATAACACTAAGTGATAATTGGAATTATCATGTTTTTATTTTCTTTTATTTTTATGTTTATTATTATTTTATTTTTGAATTTTATTTGATATTTTAGGTTTTATTCAATAAAATTGAAAAAAATGTGTGGATTATATTTTGCAAATAAGTGAAAATCTCAAAGATTTGGAAATATTATCAACAAAATGAGTGAAATATTGAATAGTCAAAGATTATCAATAATAGCAGATATCCACAAAGTTGATTACTCAAATTACAAGTCAGAATAATTTAAGAATAAAAGATATGGAATCTCCAAAAATTAAAAGTTATGACTCATTATAATTCATTCAAAATCAAGAGTTACACGAGATCAAGAGAATGCTAAAGTTTAAATGGTGAAAGAAAACCCAATTAGCAGAATCATGGCCACTTTGTGCTCGTGATGGACCAAGTGAAACTACCTAGCACAAAGAAGGAAACCCAATCTCACTGGCACTACAAAAAAAAATAGTTTTTTTCTGTGGACAAAATTTGTATGTAATGCACAAAATCCGTATGTAATTAGATATTATCTATAGATTATATATGAAAACAAATCTGTATGTAAATCAACATCAAAAACTTACATACGAAAAATATTTTGTATGTAACTTTACATATGAAATTTTTCGTAGGTATTAAAATTTGTATATAATTTACATACGGATTATTCCGTATGCAAATTATATACCAAAAAAAATTATATGTAATGTGGAATGTATTACATACGGAATGATATGTAGATAATGCTAGGTATATTTTATACATTTTATTCTATATGTAAATCTGTATGTAATAATATATTTTTTTAATTAAAAACTATATTTTTTTATTTGCAATTTTTTTTACATTTCCTGTCAATTGCAATGAAATTTTAGCAACACCAGCAGGCAACATTTACTTTATCCAAATCCAAGTTAATTAGAAACAACATAAAATTCAAATCCATGTTATAAACAAAATAAGTGCCAACAATTCGGTCTAAAAGTGTTAATATAGTTCTAATAAAAGTGCTAACATAACATAATCTAATGTAGTCCCCAAAAAGTGCTCACAGATATAATGGTAATCAAGCTCTAACAATACATAACCTAAAAGTGCTAACATAATGAAGAAGTGCAAACATCTAAGAGCCTAATATTCAAAGTAGTCATGTCGTTCTTGTTGATTGTTTAATTGTGGTTGCTTCTGGTCTTGTTGTGGTTGCTCCTGGTCTTGTTGAGGTTGGTTTTGCTTAAGTTGGTGTTGTTGCTCTTGTTGTTGTTGTTGTTGTAATGTAGTTTGTGCATCTATTGGAAGGAAAGGGAGGACAATACTAGCAAAGGACTGAAATTGTCATTGTTGTTGTTGTTGTTACTGTTGGCTTAACCTCTTATTGTCCTCCCTATAATTCAAAACTTCTTGTTTTAGCTGGACAATATCTTCTGAATAATGACTTGAACTTCCATGATATGTGAGTTCGTCCACATGTTTGGTACGAGTAACCACTCCAATCCCATAGATACGACCCTTTTTCTCTCCACCTACAACAAGAACCCAACTATTATTCCTTATTCTCTCTTCTTCTATAGGTTCCATGGGGGATGATTCAAATTGCCTAGCACAAGATGCAGCCTCTGATCTAGCTTTGTGCTCGACGAAGAATAGGAAACCCCCTTACAATTGACACTATTTTCCTACCACAACACATGAGAACCCTAGCTCTCAATATTTCTCACTCTCGCACAACAAGGGCTCCCCCCATCTAAACCTAAAATTCCCCTTAAAAACCTCTCCCAAAAAGAAAAAAAAATTTTAAAAAGAAAAGGAGAAACCTAACCCATGCCTTTGTTGCGAATCAGAATTGCGACCCTTGCACCCCATTCGTGGCACCCTTGATCAACCTTGACCTTCTCTCGCTCGTCCATTTTGAATCTACCATAATCTGATCACACGAATTAACCTCGTTCTCTCTTCTCATATCAGATCTCGCACATCTGCTCATGCTCTCCATGTGTATCAAATCCTAGCTCGCGCTATAGGTTAAAGCGTCATATTTTTGGTTCGTGATGATGCTCTTGTGCCTCCTTTCTCTAAGGTCAGCCTCACAAAAGTTTTGCTACTTTTTTTTAATGAAATAGTGTATTTGGGGAGAATTGAGGTCAAAACTGCAAATTTGACCCATCAAGGACTAGTCTACAAATAAGAGAAAATTGGAATTAAGGACTCAACTACAATTTGGAAAAAATAAAGGGTGTCCTAGCAAAGCAAATTTATTCAAAAAAAGGGAAATTTAAAAAGAACAAAATTAAATGCAATAAAATACTCTAAAAATTAATCTTTTTATCACATTTTTATAAAAACTATGTTTCTAGATAATCAACAAAAACTAATTAATTCAAAACAAACTAATATTTATTTAAACTAAAAAGAAAGTTTTACAAAGGAATGATAATGAAAATTGGAGTGTTTATAGGCATTTAAGATGTTGAAAGAAAGGTTGGTTTGGAATACAGTAATTATTGCTCTAAATTGGGAGAAGAAGTTTGAACTCATGCGTGATGCAAGTAATTACTCTATAGGAGTTGTATTTGGATAAAGAGATGGAAGGATGTTTCATGCTATTTATTATGCAGCAAAGTCGTCACTATAGCTCAATTAAATTATGCCATGGTAGATAATGAGATGCTGGCCATTGTTTATGCATTGGAGAAATTTAGATCTTATCTCGGGTCCAAATTCATCATCTACATTGATCATGTTGTTATAAAGTATTTGATGACGAAACCTGATTCTAAGCAACGATTGATCTGATGGGTGTTTGTGCTACAAGAATTTAACATGGAAATTAAAGACAAGAAGGGGCGCAAGAATGTGATAATTGACCACCTGTCTTGTCTAGTAAACGAGGAAGTAACCTGTAAAGAAAAAGATATACAAGAGACTTTTCAGATGAAGTCCTTTTATTTATTCATCAAAGACCCTAATTTGCTGATATGGCTAATTTCAAAGTTGTTGGAGTTATTCTTGAACATCTTAAATGGCAATTGAAAAAGAAATTTTTTCATGATGCTAAGCAGTTCGTATGGGATGATCCTTATTTATTCAAGATTGGAACATACAATTTATTGAGAAGTTGTGTCGCTACGGAGGAAGCTGCAAACATATTATGGCTAAAGTGGTGAAAGAACATTTAGTGGTGAAAGAACAACTGCTAAAGTGCTTTAATAATGATTCTATTGGCTAACTCTATTCAAATATGCTTATGCCCGTGCAAGAAGTTGGGATAAATACCAGAGGACAAGAAGCATATCCAAACATCATGAGATGCCTCTATAGACTATATTGGAGATAAAGCTATTAGACTATTGGGGGATTGATTTCATGGGGCCTTTTCTTTCATATAATGGGAATGAGTATATATTATTAGCTGTGGATTATGTTTCCAAATGGGTTGAGGCATTAGCTTGTCAAGAGAATGATGCCAAGACGGTGATAAAGTTTCTGAAGAGAAGAGTATTTTCTCGGTTTGGAGTTCTAAGGGTCCTAATTAGTGATGGAGGGACACATTTCTACAATGCTCAATTGGCCAAAGTACTTTCACACTATGAGGTTAAGCACAAAATCGCTTCAACTTATCATCCACAAACAAATGGCCAAGCCGAAGTATCCAACCGAGAGATTAAGAAGATTTTGGAGTAGAGAGTACCATCTTCCAGAAAGCACTAGTCGGTGATATTCGATGATGCTTTGTGGGCATACAAGACTACGATAAAGACCCCAATTAGGTTGTCTCTTTTCTAATTGGTATGTGGCAAAACTTGTCATCTACCCGTTGAGATGAAACATAAGGCATATTTGGCTTCAAAACTATTCAATTTTGATCCATCTTTGGCATGGGAGAAAAGGAGATTACAATTGTTAGAGCTTAAGGAAATGCAATGAAATGCTAATGAGAACTCTAAGATTTAAAAAGGAAAGGCTTAAAGAGCATCATGATAAAAAGATACTCAAAAGGGCATTTCATCCAAGACAATAGGTGTTAAAATTCAATTCTCGACTGAGATTATTTCTCACAAAACTAGTCTAGATGGACATGTCCTTTCACCATAAAAGTCATCAAGCCTCATGGTGCAATGGAACTTACCGATCCATGTTGTAAAGATCCAAAGAGGAATTGGGTGGTAAACAGGCAAAAGGTTAAGCCTTACATGGGTGGTGAGATACATAACGTCACCACTATACTTTATCTTGATGATTCATGAAGATTTGGTGTCGAGCTATCATACATTAAACTAGCACTTACTAGGAGACAACCCAACATATAAATTTCAATAAAAAAAAAGTGCCCTACTCATTAGGCGAGTCTGGTTGACCAACAAACACTTAGCCTTTATTTTTCACTCCTAGTGAATCAAGGACTTTCATAATACTACTTGTCCAACGAAGGAGACCACCCAACGAACAACTTCGTCGAGAAAATAGGTGCTCTAACAGAGTCCACTTGCTAGGCGAATTAGCTCGCCCAACGAACACTTGCTCTCTGTATTTTTGCTAATGCAGCAAAATCAGTCACCTAGTGAGTAGACTAGATTCACCCAACGAGGGATACATGGCAAATATTTACAGAATTTGAAAGATTCGAGTCATTTCTCCTAGCGAGTCATCTATATTCGCCCAGAAAACAATAGGGAGTTTTCCTATTTTGTATTGTTGCTTTGAGTGATTTTCATTATTATATTTTGGTTTTGCATTGCATTTTTGTATATGTGCCTCTGCCATTATCTTAAGCTTCATCTGAGCTAATCATGTTCTTAATGTGCATTGTCAACTGATGTAATGAGCAATTAAATTGAAATAGACATGAGCACTGACTGTTTTACATCTTGGTTGTACATACAAATTGGAATATTTTGTGGCATGCTTTGAGTGAAAGATAGTTTGGTATGATGACATGCTAAGTTCATCCTTTTTCAAACATGAGAGTGAGACCAAATTTTTGAAAATTAGTGAGTGATTGTGAGCATGTGTATAGAGTTGTGAGGAAGTAGTTATTGCCATGGAATTGACTTTTGCCTAATTCTTGTTAATAAAATCACATAATTGGTTAGAAAGGATAAAGGCATTTGTTTGGATTGTTTTCAAGCCACTTAGCCAAATAGCCTACTTGAAAGTTAATTATTTGTCTCTCTTTAAGGCTAAGTGTTTCTTTCTTTACCTTTTGCATTTAAAGAAAATTATCGTGTCCTACATCTTAGGACAAAGAACAAGTACATGTTGAGTGAAATAAAGGTATGAGTTGAGATCAATTTGGGGTAGGGTGTAAACACCCTACCACTTATAAGGCTATGAGATTGAATAAGTTTGGGGTAGACTTTTGTAAACAACCCTACCCAAGAAAGTGAACAAGTTTAGGGTAGCCTTTTATAAAAACCCTACCCTAAGAAAAAGGGAAAGATGAAAAATGACAGTTCTATGTAAGATCTTCTGCATACAATAAGATGGACTAATACCTTTCAAGTCAGATAAGGTTCTCCACCCTATTCCACCTTTGTTAGCATTCAACACCTCCACTAACTTGGTTTCTTCCTCAATTGTGAGTGTACTGCTCAGAATCATTGATTGGCCACCATGTTTTCCAATACATATTTAAGATGGCTTGGAAGTTGCTTTAGCTCCAATTTTTGTTGTTGCTCTTGTTCTTCATTTCTAGGCTTGAGCTCTAATATTGGGGTTATGAAAGAGGAAAATTCTTTGGTTTGACTTAGATCTTCCAAGCACTTTTGAACTTCTTCCTCCTGCTAAGCAATCCACCCTTCAAATTGATTTGTCAAAATCTCCTAAAGGGGTTTTGCTACTACAAATTTCTCTTTGAATTCCAAGCATACCTCATCAAGTGCATCCATTATGAAGCAATCATTTTTGTCACTAGGATCCTTTATGGCTTCAAACACATTAAATATGACCTTCTAATCTGGGACTCTCACTTTCAATTTTCCATTCTCAACATTAATGATGATTTTAGCTGTCTTCATGAAAGGCCTTCCTAGGATGAAATGTACTTCTGAATCTTCCTCCATGTCCATGACTACAAAAACTACTTGAAAGTATAATCTATCTACCTTGACCAACGAGTCTTCTACAATTTCATATGGATACTTAATGGATCTATCAGCCAATTGAAGTGTCATTCTTGTTCGTTGAACCTCTACATCTCTAATTCTCTTCAACATAGACAAATTCATTAAATTGATACTTGCTCCTAAGTCTAACAATGCTTTACTTACTTTGTTAAGCTACCAATAGTTATTGGCATTATGCAACTTCCTGATCCCTAGATTTTGGAAGTAGGGAATTTTGAATGATGACACTGCAACCAACTTCCAATTCCACAATCTCTTCCTCTTGCATTCTCCTTTTCTTTGTGAGCAGATCCTTCATGAATTTGACATAGGTAGGCATTTGCTTTGTAACATCCTGGTCAGATATTACTAATTTAAATAAAATAAGAATAACATACAAAATAAAGACGCATTAACTTTAACTGCCTTTCCCAAAATGCAGGAAATTAAAATCCTCCTTAATCGTCATTCACAAGAAATATAATTTAAACTTCAAGTGTTTACAATTCCAAAGCCGGGAAAAATCAAAATCCGAGTTATAATCTAATGAAAGTAAACAATAAAATCAAATCCCCAAGCATCCCCGCTCCAGCTCTATGCCTCACTAGCAGGGGCGGATGTTTATTGGTGTAGGGAGAGGCCATGGCCCCCCCAAAATTTTAAAATTTTTTAATTATATATATATATATATATTATAATATTAAAATTTTATTAAATTTTTTAAATTATAGATAATATATTTTAGGAATTGATGAAAATTAAATGGTGTATTTTTTTATTTCTTTTATAAAGCACAATATTTAATGTCAATAGATAATAAAGAATAAAATATTTAGACTTAATTTTTTGTCTGGTTCCTGTTTTTGTCAAAAAATTGACACTAGGATTATACTAATCACATCAATGAATGGTGTATATTAATTACATTAAATGGTGTACTTTTTATTTCTTTTATAAAACACAATATTTAATGTTAATAGATAATAAAGAATAAAAGTATTTAGGCTTAATTTTTCTTTTGGTTCCTGTTTTTGACAAAAAAATTGACACTAGGATTATATTAATCACATCAAGGAAGCAAATTATTCATACTAAGAGTTTCAATTTTAATGAAAGAATCATCTACCTGTTTCAAAAAATTTAAGTAAAAGACCAAATTGCATTAGTTTTTCAAAAATTTGGGACCAAATTGAGACTAAAACATTTGGAGGACCAATTTAACATTTTTAAACAGAAACATAAATAAAAAAAGTACTTAAATCAAATATTTATTAACATAATTTTTATTTTCCTTCTTATTTTCTTTTTAGTTTTTTCACAAATTGTAATAATCTCTCATCTCATATATTTTCTTTTTGTATTTTAAGAAATAAAAGTTAGACACAAAATTATTTTTGCTTTCATTTCTCATTTATCCTCTTCCTATCTTGTCTCTTGTCTCACTTGATAATGAAAACATTATTTTTTATCTAATTAGCTTTTTGTTTATTCGGTTTTTATGAATATAGAAAAATATGTATCATGTATTTTTTCATAATTGATTCTTAATTGTGACTTAACTATAATATATTTTTCTTTTAATAATTTTGTGCCTCAATTTTTTATTTTATGATAAATTATTTTTAATATTATGTACAAAAAAATATGTTGATAAAAAATAAAAGAATAAATTTATTATTAAAAAGTGATAAAAAAAGAAAATTATTGATGAAAATAAGATAGATTCACATATTTTGAAACATTATAATCAAATTATTTAGTAGATAAGACATTTTTTAAAGCATTATACTAATGACGAAATATAATGATCTCAAAATTATATTACTTTGGCTCCTCCAACATTTTTAGTTAAGATCCGCCACTGCTCACTAGTACCATCTACAACATCATATGCTCCCGTGTAAGGCATTACACGATTATCGCCAAACACAAGTAGATAGGGTGAGCTAACAGTATAAAAATTATACAATTCAAATATATATGCATACACTCATCAAAGGAACACTATCCTTTGATTCCATATCACACGACCACCACCATGTTATCCATGTTCTACGTCTTTAGACGATAACCTCAAGATACCCTTTGCTGCCTCCACCTACAAGCCACAACTTGTAGAACACGTGCGGGAAACCTGCTACGAACTATACTCTGTAACGCTAGGTGGAGTTCCCAATACGAAACATAGTTCGTATTTGTCCCAAGACTACCAAACTCGTCGGCTAACACCAAGGAGAACAATCTTCCTGGATCCATCCGTATGAGCCACAACTCGCACACTCACACCAGCAACACTCGCCAATCCGAACCACAACTCAAGGAATGCTTGTGTCCATCCGCTATCCCGAGCCAAAACTCAAGGGATGTCATTCCGAGCCACAACTCAAGGAATGCCACGTGTTTACCCTCTATCCCGAGCCACAACTCAAGGGATACCATTCTGAGTCACAACTCAAGGAATGCCATTGCAAAGTCCATCCTTAAGATATCACCTAAAGCCTTATAGAACACGCACATCAAAAGAAACAAGCCACAAGTCGTGTAAAACTCTATGTCTCATTATGCACCTAAAACTACTATTTCAAGCACACCATAAAAATACTTTACCATGGACACAGGATATATCATGCTTCCACGAACCTGCCCGCTCGTTGTTCAACCTCTACGAACCTCCCTACTCATAGTCCAACTCTACGGACTTCCCTACTCGCGTGATCCATCCAGCTACGAACCTCCCTACTCACAACAATCCTCAAGTGTGAGCACAGAACATACGAACCTCCTCGCTGGTCTCCTCACATGAGAACATCATTAATATGAACCTCCTCGCTCATATTAATCACGCGTTCATAACCAATCATGAATCTACCCACTCATGACATTGTCAAGTATCTCCTGGTTCAAGTCCAACATCACAAACACATAAAACACAAGCCAAAAGAATACAATGCCTAAGCGTCGCTAGGCGACATTCTAGCGCATACTACCTGGCGTTGTGTTTCTCCCAGAGCTTACTTGCACCTACTATCGCTTGACGGCTTACCCCATGCTACCAGGTGCCACACATGTAGCATCAATGCTACTGGTTTTTGGCACTCCATAACAGGTTCTAATGAACCTATTCACCCCACACGCAATCCAGAACACCAACAACATATTGATACATCTACCAAAACTCAACGCATATTCAACAAGTCATAAGAATCAAGCACATATATTTTTACACAAGGATTCATGCATTTATACCATGTCAAATACTTGGTTTAATACGAACTATTCATGTTATAAAGAACTCAAAATTAGAGCCCAATATGCACCCAACTCATGAACTTTATAAAATAACTCAAACATTAGTTGTAACATTGTCTTGAATCTCGCATACCAACCCAAATTTAACATTATCACATGGCAATAATTTCATACATATGAATCCCACAATAGCAATCTATTCATTTTACAATAATTTCCCCTACATTATGCCAAGTCCACAATTTATCATCCCTACATGATCATGCACTTTAAAGACTTCCAAACCAGCAATCATGCGTATCATATATCTCCAACTATCGATATCCAAACCAAGATCACACCATTCAAAGTAAACGAATCACACCTGTCAAAATTTCACCTAAATCGGACGGTTAACGAATCGGGAAACATAGTTTTACAAAAACTGCACCGACTAGAAAAATGTTGTCTCCCAATGACTAAATCTTTCCTCCGAGCAAAACAACATCACAAACCTAGCGCTTGGCGGTGGGACACCACCGCCTGGCGGTTCCTACTGCGCAAAAATACAAAAAATAGCGTAATTACACAGTGTTCATGTCGCTTGGCGAAGTCATCCTTGCTGCCAAGCAATTCATCACAAAAACCCAGAAAACAACACATAATTCATGCATCGCCTGACAAACCTTCATTGTTGTCAGGTGGTTTTTGGAAAAATTCCAAAAATGTGAAAATAGAGAAGGTTTTTATCATACACCAAGGCACCACATGAACGCATTATACTACGCAAACATCATAAAACAATTATACACATAAAGGAGCTCCGCTAACTTTGTTCTCCTTACTCAAATGAAAAATGCTAGAGTCCTCTTGCACCACAATTGATCAAACTCGTATTCCTTCCCTCACCCTTACAGAAATGACCCCATGTGACCTTGGTTCACCCTCTTTGTGTGCAAAATACTCTCCTCCAGTCCCCATAAGTTTACAGTCTCAAAAACTCACCTCATCACTTTCACTCTCTTCTTAACTAGGCCTTAATTAGGAGTTGTAAGACCCATAAAATTTAATTAATTAAATAAATAAATAATTAATAAATGCAGGTAGAGAAAGCCTTTATGGCATTAAATTCTAATTTGTATGACGTGGAAAAGTACTAGCTCAAATGGTTGAGAGTACTTAGTTTGGTTTATAGGACTTGGGTTTGAGTCCTATGTATGCCATTTGTATGTATTTATTTGTTATTGTTTTAAATATATGTTAATCATGTAGTCAAATAATATAATACTTGAATTATATTAGTTAGCAAGAAACGAGATTGGTTGAAATGGTTTATCATTGATTTGGCTTTGGCATGGTTGTGAGTTTAAGCCTTGGAGAACCCAAATTAAACTTCATTTTTGCTATTTTTTGGCTTTGGCTTGAACTTGAAGGGTTAAAGGAAAACCCTAACGGACATGGCAGCCAAGGGTGGCTGAAAAACAGAATTAAATTAGGACATTGAATGGTAATTAACCTAGGATTAATGCCATTTTCGTTTTTTTACATTAAACCCACATTAAGACCATTTAAAAGGCCATTTTGAGGTAAGAAAGAAGGTTTGGTTGGGCTGTCATTGTGGTTACAGAAGAGAGCACGAATTTTTGAGTTTTGAGTGAGGTTTTGAGGATTGAGTTGAGAGAAAAACAAAGGAGGACATTGGTGATCAAGGGAGAGCTTGCAAGAGTCAAAGTTAAGCTAAGGAAACTAGGTTAGGGGAGCTTTACATGCTAATTTTAAGTCTTATCCTGACTTGTATAGTAATTATATGATGATTATGGATGAACTCTGTTTTGCTATTAAATTTCGTGTTTCTGGGAAAATTTCCAGAAACCGCCTGGCGAGCTCTGCATAGCCGCCAGGCTGCGCATCTTGGTTTTTAGAGTTTCTGGGTTCCTTTGAGGAACCGCTTGGCGGTGAATCCCTGTACCGCCAGGCAACACAAACCTGCAACCCAGTTTCTGGGTTTTGTTAATTGAACTTATTACATGATGTTTCGATGACAAATAGCATTCAAATTCATGCATTTGAGGGCATGATTGAATGGAACATTAGAAAGATAATTCTTTAGGGCTGAAAATTTGGGGTTCTGTTATCCTAATGATAAATTGGTAGTTAGTGGTACTGGAAAGGTGTGAATGAATGTGCTTGAGACGAGAATCGTAAGTTAAAGGGCTGTGAAATTGATTAAAACCAGAGTCGCGTGAATGGTCTAGGGTTCGCAGGGAAATGAGGCGTTGAGGTTTCTGTAAAACTGTAGGAGCCGCCTGGCGGCACCTTGGCTGCCGCCAGGCGCCATATCAGAACATGGAGAATTTGTGGATTTTGTGAGCAAAGAAGGTTGGGTGATAATGTGGAGTGTGCAAGGGAAACGAGAAAAAATTAGATATGATAGCTGAAGGCTATAAGTGTAGGAAATGAGTGCCACAAGGTTAGGCATGAACACTAAGCTATAAATGATCTTGATCAAGTTTGGGTGCTATGATAGTGGGATTCAGGTGATGAACTCACAAGATTGAGTTGGGGAGGAGACAAGCTGAATTGTAGAGTAGTAATATTTGGGGAAAGGACTCGAGTTGGAAAGGGAGTGGGAACATTGCAGGAATGTGGGGGACATGTGGTATGGAGTTGGCAGATGCGTATTTCAATAATTGGACTATACCATATAGTGTATGAGATATAATCTTACTAATAGTATGTTTTGACATGAGCATATTAAAATTGTGCTAGTCCCTTAGTTATAATGGGAGATTACGAATTTAAATGGTAGGAAAAGAAAGTGATTGGGTAGGCATAATGGCCACTAGTCATAAGCAAGAAAAAGACAGTTCAACTGTTGAGAACCAATGATTTTATATCTCATTTGCTGAGAAGGTAAAGAATTTTGTAGGACAACATTCCTTGTAGGGTGTAAATGATATTGGGTAATGCCTAGGAGTTGAATTACAAGTATGTTAATAGAGATATTCGAGAATCGAGAAATCTTGACGCATAATGTTGCAAGATTAAAATACTGGGACTATATAAACGTGTGGAAAACTAGTTAGATGCAAGCTACCGGTATGGCACTTGGCGGCTCAGACCCTGCCGTTAGGCGATAGTCATGTAATAGGGGCGTTCTGGTGCAAGCGGCGCTAGGAGACAAAAGCGGTTTCGCAAGGCGATCGCTGTGAGTTGGTGGACTTCTAGAATGTTTGCGCCTGGTGGGTAGGGAGGTTCCGCAAGGCGGGGTCTGTAGTATGGGGGTTTCCTGAGGCGCTACGCGCCTGGCGGTACGTGTCACCCGCTAGGTGGTCTGGAGGCAAGTAGCACCTAGCGGTACGTGTCCCCCGCCAGGCAATTTTTCTACTGCAACCTTGGGTTGTTAATGTTGTAGGCGTGATCTACAAGGCCTTTAATGATGCTTCAAAGGTGGGATTGTTGGTGTTCCTTGAGTTGTGGCTCGAAACGTATCCTTTGAGTTGTGGCTCGGGATAGGGGTTAAAGCACGTGATATTCCTTGGGTTGTGGCTCAGAATAACATCTCTTGAGTTGTGGCTCGAGATGGCGGATGAACACGAGGAACTCTTGAGTTGTGGCTCGGGTTGGCAAGTGTTGCCGGTGTGAGTGTGCTGGTTGTGGCCAGTACAGATGGGTCCAGATGGATTGCCCTCCTCAGTGACGAGTTGACGAGTTTGGTAGTTTTGGGACGTTATGAACTATGTTCGTATTTGGGAACTCCACCTAGCGTTACAGTGTATGATCTGTAGCATGATTTCCCGCACGTGCTTTATCGGTTGTGGCCGATAGGTATGGCAGCAAGTCATCTTGAAGTAATCACTAGAAGATGTAGAACACGATTAACCTGGTTGTGGCCAGGTGGTATGAATCAAAAGAAGGGAAGTCCTTTGGAATGATTGTGTTGTTTATATTGATGTGTTGTATATGTGCATATATATTGGTATATGGTTTATCTGTTAAGCTCACCCTATTTGCTTGTGTTTGGCGATGATCGTGTACGCGGTACACGTGAGCAGATGATGTTGATGCAGGTGGTCCTAGTGAGACTTAGCCACAGAGCGGGAAAAGCATGGGAGCTATAGATATATTTTATGTTTTGGAAATAAATTGTAAACTCTTATGAGAGGTTTTAATATCATTTTCAATTTTATAAACTATGGATTTTAGAATTTTATTTGGAAGTAATAAAGTTTTAAATTTCCCGCACTTTATGGGAAATGAGGTATTATTAATTGCGATGTAATTATTGTTTTATCTATTTTATTTAATTAAATTCGTAATATCCTGACGGGATGTTACAAGAGTGATGATGGGAAAGCGAAAATTAATAAAAGTTTCATTGATGAACATTCAAGGGCCATTAACAAGTAGTTTCCTAACCCTTCCATCTGCTCCTTAAGACGGCTAGGGTTTATGACCCTTCTCATCCATGCCAAAAACAATTTTAGCAAAAAGGAACCTTATTTTGCTTAAGTTAAGGTTCAAACAAACAACCACCTAATTTCAAAAGCAAGTGCACAACCAATTCAACCAATTCATGTTTCATGATAATTCCTATAACCCTAGGATTATATTATCACTTATCATGATTAATCATATTATCAAAATAATACACCATTAAAATAGCACACAATTTGGCATACACAAGACTCAAACCCAAGTCCTTTAAACATAACTAAGTACTTTCAACCCTTTGAGCTAGTACTATTTCACATCATAACAGCCAGCATTAATGCCATAAAGGCTCCCACTACCCGTATTTATTAAATAATTATTTATTTAATTATTTAAATTCCTCATTTCTTACATGTTCCATTGCCTCTATGAAAGGTATATTGATCTGCAATCTTTTTATCATATCCAGGAATCTAGCGTATAGTCTTTCTCTATCCTTTCTAGTTGGTCCATGAGGATAAGGCAAACTTGTCACAAGGGGTTTTCAATTTCAACATCTTTCTCCTTTCTTTTCTTTCCCCCTTTTTCTTCTTTTTTCTTTTTCTATTTTGGCTTAAATAGTCATTTGGTCCTAGTTTTGGTCGACTTTTTTCACTTTGGTCCTACTTTTGAAAATGTTTTCAATTTGGTCCTACCTTTCGTAATTTTTTTTCAGTCAACTCCTTTTCGTTAACTCCGTCTAAATCGTTACCGGAACAGTGGCCAGCGTGGTGATTTTGTGTGACGTGGACACTATTCAGTGACGTGTGTGTTATGTTACTGTGTTGACCATTTAATTGTAATTGCATAATCATTTAGGGTTTAACTTGAATTAAATTGGGTTTAGGTTGTTTTTGTCGAATTGGGGATTTGGGGGTGGAATTGAGGATTTTTTCGTCGCTTTGTGAAATTCTGGAATTGTGCCTTTGAGATCAATTTCTGGCATCCAAGGTTTATGCTGATCTTTGTAGAATCGTTGCGGAGGAAAAACGTGTTCATCGCGGAGGTATGTCCAACTTTAGGGTTTTATTTTTGCTCAGTATTGATTGGGTTTAGTGTTAATGATTAGGGTTTATTGACGCTTTTGTTTATGCATTCCATGGAATATTTTAAATTGTAGTTGCTTTTTCGGTGGTGCATTATTTATTATTTTTGTTGGTGACCCACCATATTTAATTGTTTGTGTTGTCTCTATCTGGGGTGGGGTGGGTTTCATGGTTGGTTGTCAGTTTTTCGGTTTGTCGATTGTAGATGGAGTATTTGTTTCCCATTTAAACATTGTTTACAATTTGCAGGTTTTTTTTCTGTTTTTTTGTGTTTCCAATTTCTGATGAAAGGTTTGAGGTTGTGGTCCACCACCGTGGTCACTTTGCCGAAAATGAGTGGTGTAAGTATGTTGGTGGAGAAACTACTAATTGCTCATGCGATCCTGACCGATGGATTTATTTTAAAATATTGGGCTCTCTTAAGGAAATGGGCTATCATAGTATAAAGGGGTTGTGTTATTGGGTTGAAATGTTGTTGCACCCCTTGGATGATGACATGGGTGCACTTAATATGCTTTATATCGCAAGGCATTATGGTGAAGTGCACATGTTTGTTGTGCATGGAGTTGATGAAGCCCAAGTAGAGGATAATATAGTGAAACCTAAAGAAGATGCTGGGAGACCTTTAGAGAGTGGTGAAAGCAGTCATGCTATTAGTGAATATGAGGTACTAGGAACTGAGATTGTAGTAAGGTCTGCTCCAAGTGAAGATGTAAGGTCTGCTCCACTTGAAGATGTAATTAACCAAGAGACTGAAATTGGATCAGACGAAGGTGAAGTGGTTGACAATTTAAAAAGGTGTGCTTCTTCTGCTCCTGAAATTGTAGCTGATGATGTTGTAGGTGAAGGTATTGGGCATTTGGAAGAAGAAATGGGAGTTGAGAATGTGGGTACAGGTGAAAAAGAAGTGGGAGTTAAGGATGTGGGTAATCTAGAAGTTGATAAAAGGCTGGATAATATTGTTGAAGGTGATGATGAAAGGGATTGTGATGATGAAAGGGTTAAGGTTGATAGTTGGATTGATTTTGATGCAGACTGTTTAGGAGATAGTGATGGAGAGGACTGGGGTTGTGGTAATGGAGGGACTGAAGGCGTAGTTGATGTAGAAATAGATGTTGATTATGGTCAAGGAAAATCTAATGAAGGTTTGGGGTCAGGTGAAGTTGGTCCAAGTTCACAAAACCATGATAGTGAAGACAGTGATGAGAATGACGAAATGGTTAATGATAGTAGAGATAGAGGATTGTCTTATAATAGTTGGGAGTCAGAAGAGTTGTTTAGCATTGAGGGCAGTGCTAGTGAGACAGAACATGATGGGATTAGCACCTGTGGTTATTTTGGTACATTTAAGAAACCCAAGTCAATGGCTAATTACAGATGGGAGGTGGGGACAACCTTTGTGGATAAGGAACAATTTTTTGATGGTGTAAGAATGTATGTTGTTCATGTTGGGAGGAACTTGAAGTTTGAGAAAAATGACAAGGAAAGAGTGCGGGTGAGGCCACCACCCAACACTATAGTACAACAGCCCAGCCAACCAACTTATGGAATTAGAAAGTTGAGGCCAAAAATGCAAATAAGAAGGCCACCACGTCCATCATGAGATTACTGAATGTATTTTGGGGGAGGAGAATATTTTGTTATGTATTATGAATGTGATAATTGGAAAATCAGGATGTACTTTAAGAATTTCTAGATTTTGATCACTGATATTTTGATGGAAGGCTTAAAAGTCTTAATTAGTAATGCATCAACTTTGCACTTTTCAGAATGTTATATGCCTTCTTCATTTTCAAATTGTTCGTTCTTCATTTCATTAAAATTACACAAAAAATAACAAACAATTTTAAACAGCTGAGAACATGTAATTATAGATAAAGGAATATCATTCATTCATTCATGTAATTATTCAACATAGCCAATGGCAATTACAACCCATAAAAACCACTACATTCATTACAATAAGAACACCTATCACAACTAATGATAGTTGCATCCGTTTCTTCCAAACACTCAATGAATTTTCAATATAAGCGATCTTTTGTCTTTGCCTAGCGATAATGGCATCTGCTCATCAGCACCCTCTTCGTAACACCACTTGAAAAAGTTGCAGCCCAACACATCTTCACCACATCTCTGCAACATAAAAAAACCATGAAGATGAAAGTGAAACACTGAAAGTGAAAGAAACACTGAAATTCGAACACTGGGAAACAAACCTTAAAGTTCGCATAGCCCCAAAATTGTTTACCCAAGTTCTTTGTAGTTCTAGTTGTGCACACCACTGCAATGTCTCCACAATCGCAAATTGGGGGTGAGCCTGAAACCGTAGAACCACCATGGCAGGAATTGCAAGTTCAGTGAACCCAGCTATTGCAAGAAGATGAAGATGCCCCACGAGACATTCCTTTTCAGCTGAACTTTGATGGAAGACAACCACAATTCAAGAACACAAACCCTAAATTTCAATTTAAAATCTGGTCTATGACAGTGCAAACGGACATGTCACTAAACAATATCCACGTCACACAAAATCACCTTGCTGACCACTGTTCCGTTAACTATTTAGACGGAGTTAACAAAAAGGAGTTGATTGAAAAAAAATTACGAAAGGTAGGACCAAATTGAAAACATTTTCAAAAGTAGGACCAAAGTGAAAAAAGTCAACCAAAACTAGGACAAAATGACTATTTAAGCCTTCTATTTTTGTATCTATTTTAGTATTTACATATGCTACATCTTTTTCTATATTTTTTTCTTCACCCTAACTACTCAACTCTCTTTTTTCACTCAAGTCCATTTCCTCATTCTTTTCAATCAAACTTATTCTTTCCTTTCTTTCTTTTTCATTTTCTCCACTCAAGTGGTCTTCAATTCCCTTTCCTATCACAGTACCTTGTTTGGTTATGATTAACTTGCAATGCTTGTTAGGATTTACTTGAGTGTTGGTTGAAAACTTGACTTTCTTGTTGGTCAGCAAGTTACTTTGCTACTTGTCCAACTTACACTTCCAGATTTTTTATGGAGGCCTTTGTATTCCTTAATTTATTGTTGAAAATTGAATGAATTGGGCTAGTGCATCCTCTAATTTGTTCAATTTGTCCTATTGGAATGGTTGTTGGATTTGATTAGGTGTTTGTTGCTTATTCCTCCAATTTGAATTCTAGTGGAAGTTGAAATTTTTTGGTTTTCTCGAGCCATTCTTGAAATTGGCCTGCTCTTCTTGAATCAATTATGTTATGGAACATGCCATTAGGATGATCACCAACATAGAATTCACACCTCAGAACTTGCTGAGATGTGCCAATTGTTGCTGCTCTAACCTATATCTTAGTCATTTTCTTTTTAAGTTCTTCCATTTGCTCTGAAATCAGCTTGTTCTAGGCTAAGATTGCACTTTGTGTATCAAATTCCAGAATTCCTCCCTTATGTGGTTAGCTCTTATCATGTTGCACTTGGTGGTCACTAGTTGATAAGGATTCTATGATTATAGTTTCTTCAACCACACCTTTAGTCATCATGGATCCTCTTATAGAAGCATCCATTGTAGAATAAGTTTAGCCAAATCATCAAATCCATGGTTTTGACACTTTGAGAAGATATTTGTATCACTCTCATGCGTTACATAAGAGCTCATCTATTCCTTGTACAAAAGTTGCAATTGCAAACTTAGCACCTACGTATCTTGATGGTAGGAAAAATTTTGTCAAGAACTTCTTTTCCATAGCTTCCCATTTTACCAAACTTTGATTTGGTTGAGATTGCAGCCAAATTATAGGTTTTCAAGTTAAGGAAAAGGCAAACAATCTTAGATAAGCTACCTCCTCATCCTCTCCTGATATTTCCATGGTACCACACAATTCATAGAAGGTTGTTAGATGATTGTAGGGGTCTTCATTGACTAATCCTGCAAACTGGTTTGCAGTTATAAGTGACAATAGGGTAGGTTTCATTTCCACACCCTTGGTGGGTCTAACTATGCTTTAAAAGTTCCTTGGCCCATGTTATTGCACATAATCTCCCAACAATCTCCTTTGTTCAGTACGCTATGTCATTTGTTCCTCTAGATTCTGTATATTTAAGCTAGAAAAAGGTGAATTTTCTCCAATCTGTTCCTACTACAGCTCGAGTTGTTCTTGCAACCTCTTTGTCGTGCTTCCGTTGTTATTTTTCCTTGCAATTTTCTCAATTTCTGGATCAAACAACAATGTTCCTTTCTTTCCTCCCCTTGGCATCCACAACAACTCAAGATCAAGTGAGCATAGCAAATTGAATTTTAAAACCAAATCAAATAACTAACTACTACACAAATTTACACAAATATACAACAAACTTCAAAGGTGATTACAAACTACTAATCTAAGTTAGCGCAAATCCCCAACAACAGTGCCAAATTGTGTTGTTGCTCAGTTGAGGGTCTATAAATTTGTCCAACAAGTGCACTAGGTCATTTGTAGTACAACAAGGTCGTATCGATAGGGATTTGGTAATTAAAATAGTAATCTATAATCTAACCCAAGTTTGGCAATAAAACTATAATCAAAGGTTTGTTGGTATTGTTAAAAATAGATTAAGACTAATTTTTAGACAAGTGATGTGGGTTAAGGTGTTAGGATTGAACTTGCCTTCTTAAGTCAATTGTACTACCCTTAATTATCTACTTTGTGTTCTTTATTTTGGTGTTCTTGGAAGTACGCTTCAGTTGTAGATCTAACCTCATGTTTGAGAGTTAGAACCTAAGGGTGCCAGATGCAAGATGTCCCCATCCAGGTGGAGGAATCCTTACATTAAGATCAAGAATATTTAAATAAACTAAAGCGCATATCAATGACTGGTATATGCCAAATATTAGGAGACTTGATTAGATCTAAACACTAGACCATATGTCTCTGCATCTAGTGTTGATGAGGTGTGATGATTGGCCAAGTCACCAAAGCAATCAATACAAATCAAGTAACTAACACATAAAACAAGAACACAATAAATATATAATCAAGTGCAATACAGATAAAATTTAGAAGTTACATTCGATCCTAACTAGGAAGGAATTAGCTAATCATGATGATGTATACAATGAGAACATGGAGTAGAATTCCTCTTTCCATAACTTTACAAAGATATAAAATAAGATATAAAGCTAACTAGGGAGTTTTTCTCTCTAAAGTTGATTTACAAAATCAACATATGGATCCCACGGACATACCTTGTATTTATAGAAAATTAAGTGTTGCTCTAGCTTCCATTCTTGAAGATTAGCCATGGAGATTTTCTTTATGAGTGGGTTTTCTTCAAAGCTTGGGCAACCACCTTGGTGATCAGCAATGGAGGTTTCCCTACCATGGACATTTTCTTTTAATGCTCAACGCTAATATTGCTACTCAGCCACAGGCTTCAATTTTAACTTTTCTCAATTCATCTTTCTGGCCGAGGTGCAACTTTTGGAGCTTAACACCAACTTCTCAATTACTTCATTCTATCGGTAAAAGCAACACAAATGTATTAAAATCCACTTTTATGATTTCTACTCACCCACATTCTGTATTTATATGCAATTAGTGCAATTTTAATGATTTTTTATTTTTACATTGATTTAATGCAAGACAAGTATCTAAATGATATGCAATTTAACTAATACTAGTCACTTATCACATGTCGAATATTGATTTGATGAACTTTTATATATTATATTTATTTTCTAACTCATTCTCACAAGTTGAATTTTATATCATTATAATCATATAAAATCATTGTTTATCATAATATATAATTTAATACCACTGTTATGAATCTTGTTTATCCCCACGTAACATTCTTTGAAGTTCAAGAAATGAAAGATCTATGCTAAATTAAATTATTATTCAAAGGATGTATCATAGACTTTATCAATATATAAATAATAAATAAAGAGTTTTCATTAGAACTAATACAAAGAAAGGAAAGAGGACGTTTGAAATATGTTTAAATTTGAATATTTTTTTCTTTTTATAGTTTTTAAACAATATTTTTTAACTTTATCAACTTTTTTATTAACATTTTTAAAATTAATAAATATTTTGTTATCTTGAAATTTTATTTATGTATAATTTTGTAATATTTTATATAATTCGTAGCCTGTTATCCAATTGTTTTTTGCGTATGTTCTTTTGATTTGAATATTTAATAATATTATATTTTCTTTATTATAATTTTTTATATATTTTTTAAAAATATAATTAATTGACATTAAAATAATAAAAAACGAGTATAGACACATATACAATATACTCGTTACCTAGTGTGAATTAAGATTATAGAAACTTTGTACACGTTATATGAGTATTAAGGTAAAATTTTTTTCTTTAAAAGAGGATAATGAAACACATCTTTGTCCTAACTCATTATCATCGCTAAAATCCATAATAAAAGAGGTTAAGGTACTTGGCCTCTTTATGAATCATTAAACTAAATATTAATTCCTTGTTTTATTATTTATCTTTTGCATTGTATGATTAGCTTTATCAAATAGACACCAACTCTTAAGATACAAAATTTGATTGAAATCTCGCATCAACTAAAAATAAGGTAAGTTTAAAGTATACAAGTGGATACAAACCTCATCTAACATGTTAGTTTTAAAGATTGAGTTAGGTTTAAGGTTCACTTTTTAACATAAATAAACAAATAAATAAAAAGTTATGATTTTATATAGATGTCATCACCAACAATAGTCATTGCTAATAGATCAAACCTTCTTACACAATATTTTTTTCACATACATAAACACTTATGGATTCAGCTATTGTAAATGTATGATTTTAGCAGTTGAATAATTATTTTAACCATTTATACACTTTTCAATAGAAAATGAAAGCTTAACCTCGCAGGCTGTTGGAAGTTGTATCAGTTTGGCAGGATAGAACCCTGAAATAGGAATACTGGCAAGCAGACAAGTACAAAGTTTTTCTATGGTTGCAGGATTGTTGGTTTTTCCAAACACATGAACAACCTCATCACAACATCTCAGAGTTGGAGGCCTAGAGTCTTGATCAGCCAAAAAAGGTGCACATGGGACAAACAATGGTTTATACTCATAACACTTATCAGGATATAAACCTTCACTCACTCCTGTTATGGCCATACCACAAGCCATAACCAACATGACCAAAGCCAAAACCTTATTCTCAGCCATCTTTTCTTTTCTCTTAATTACGTATGCTTCTTTGCGTTCACTCTTATGAAGTTTGAGGGACGACCTTTTTTAATATTAAGTTTGAAATAATTCAAATAATTTTTATCACATTTTTTACGTAAGCAATATACCATAGCTTAATCAAATCTTGAAACTAATTAATGATTGATGCATATCCTTCCAAAACAGTTCATTATTATTTTAAGCATTTAATTGGACAATGTTGGTTTCAACATTAATTAACTAATTACTATTCTTAAATACTATTATTGACGAAATTTTTTCCATGGGTATTCACTACAAAAATTTTCTATCTATCGATAAATTTAATTTACTGATTTTATCAATGAATTTCACAAAACTAATCACGGACAAATTTTACTGATGTATTTATTTCTTCTCACCATTAATTATTGATATTTTATTATTTTTTAATTTTTGTGTTAATTAATTAATTAATTCATTTAAATTTTTTAAATGAAAATAATTTTAATCATAAAAGAACATTTATTCCATTTTTTTCTTTTATAGTATAATATTTTTCTCAATAATAATTATTGATATTTCACTATTATATTATTTTTATGTTAACTAATTAATTTAAATTTTAATCATTAAAAAAAATATTTAAAGAAAAATATTTATTCCAAATTTTCCTTTTTTTATAGTATAAGATTTTCTCACCAATAATAATTGAATTTTATTACTCTTTTAATTTTTATATTAATTAATTAATTCATTTATTTAAAATTTATTATAAAAAGCAATTTTAATTATAGAAAAATATTTATTCCAATTTTTTCTTCTTTTATAGTATACGATTTTTCTCACAATTAATTATTGATATTTTATTATTCTTTAAATTTTTGTTAATTAATTAATTAATTCATTTAAATTTTTTTATGAAAATACGTTTAATTATAGGAAAACATTTATCCCAAATTTGCTTTCTTTTATAGTATAATAATTTTGTTGGTATTAATATTGATATTTTATTACTTTTTCAATTAGTTAATTCATTTAAGTTTTAATGGTAAAATAATTTTAATTATAAAAAATATTTATTCCAAGATTTCTTTCTTTTATAACATTAGATTTTTATTACTAATAATATTAATATATCAGTTATAATATTATTAATAATTAATATTATTATTATTTATTAATATTGTTATTAATAATATATAATAATAATAATTATTATATATTATTAATAATAATATTAATAATGTTTATTATTAATATTTTTTAATAATAGTAATATTAGTAATTAATAATATTATATAATATTAATATTATTAATTATTATTAATATATGATAATATTATTATTAACAATTATATAATATTATTATTATTATTATATAATGTTATTATTATTAATAGTAGTTGTATTATTATATTTTAATAATGATTTTGCATGTGCAGTGATCAAACAGTGACCAAGTTTCAATTAGGGACCATTTTCAAATTAAGTTCAAACTTCAAGATCAAAAATATATTTTTTTCAGTTTTGGTTAAAAGTGTCTATTAGGCCGACGCTAGTTTTATTTTTTATATACAAAATTAAATAACACATGGCACGTCGTTTGCTATTTTTAACGTCGTCCAAAAATAAGGACTGAAAACAATGATTTAAAAGTACAGGGACCAAACAGTGACTAAGTTTCGACTAGGGACCATTTCCAATTTTGAGTCAAACTTGAGGGACCAAAAACATATTTTTCCCATTAATTAATCCATTTAAATTTTCTTCATGAAAATAATTTTAATTATAAAATATATTTATTCAAACTTTTTTTAACAAGTTTTTTATTACTATTAGTTATTAGTTATTCATACTTTATTACTTTTTTTAATTTGTTGTGTTAATTAATTAATTAATTCATTTAAGTTTTATTAATAAAAATAATTTTAATTATAGAAAAAATTTATCAACTATTATTAACATTTTCAAAATTAATAAAAATTTATCATACATCTTTATATCCAATTGTTATTTATATGTGTTCTTTTTAATTTTAATATTTGATAATATTATATTTTTTCATTGTAATTTTTATATATTTTTAGAAAATAATTAATTAATAATAAAATATTAAGAAGGTGGGAAAGGACACAAGTACAATATACTCATACTCGTTATCCGATGAGAATAAGGATGATAGAAATTTTGTACCTATTGTATTTTTGTATGGGTTTTGGGAAGATTTTTTTTTTTTTTGTTTAGAAAAGGTAATGAAACTCATATCCGGCCTAATCCAATCATTGCTATGAAGCATAATAAAAGTGGATCAAAGTTCAAAGTTTAGGTACTTAACCTCCTTTATGAATCATTAAACTAAATATTAATTCGTTACTTTACCTTTTGCATGACATGATTAGCTTTATCATATACCCAAGTACCCTTAAAGATTTAAAAATTGGTTGAAATCTCACATCGATTAGAGATTATGTAAGTTTATAGTATATAAGTGAATGCAACCCTCATTTTATAAGTCAAATTTTATGAGATTGAGTTAGACTTAAAATCCAAGTTATGTCTTTGTATAGATGTCATGACCAACAATAGTCATTGCAAATAGTTCAAACCTTCTTACACAATTTTTTTTTCACATACATAAACACTCATGCTTTCAATTGTTGTAAATGTATGGTTTCAACAGTTTCAACAATCGAATAACTACTTTAACCCATTGCACACTTTTCAATAAAAGAAATGAAAGCTTAATCTTGCATGTTGTTGGGAGTAATATCAGTTTCTTATGATAAAAACCTAAAATAGGAATACTGGCAAACAGACAAGTACAACGCTTTTCTATGGCTACAGGATTGTTAGCTTCTCCAAACGCATGAACAAACTCAGCACAACATCCTGGAGTTGTAGGCCTAACGTGTAGATTAAGCAAATAAGTCGCACATGGGACAAACAACGATTTATACTCATAACACATAGGAAGAACTTAACCTTAACTCAATCTCTTGGGTATCAGAGTACCAGCACAAGTACTCACAACTAAAATACAAGATGAAAATAAAGGAACAAAAATAGATAATAGGCAATGAATATAATTTATTCAAGGAAAGGAAAAATTACATACCATTCTCTCTAATCCTAAAGAGAAAACAATGACAACCCCTCTCTTGGAAATAGGAAAAACTAATACAAGGAGAACCTTAAAGGAGAAACTAACCTTCTCTCTTAGAGGAGAAATTAATAATCTCTCTTAATTCTTCTCTCAAGCAAATAAAGCAAAAGGAATAGAAAGGGAGAGACTTTGGGATGATTTCCTAAGGAAACACTGGACTCCTTTTATAACATTAAAAGTAAGCCCCAAAGTAAGTTCCCATCGATGTGGGACTTCTTTTCTCACAATCTCCCACTTGAAGATTTTGATGAAATTAATTAAATCTTCACACCATGCTTTATTCTATGTCTTCATGTTGCTTGTTCTTCTGGTAGACTTCAGTAGGATCGAATCCACGTAGACTTCATTGACACATAATTCTGAGCCTCCGAAACACAATGCAACACCCGAGGTTCCTTCTAAGGACCTCTTGTCAATACTTCACTACTTTCCACCAAACCCGCCATGAACCTACTACCACTCCCACTGCTTGTGCAATGTCTGGTCTTGTACACATCATAGCATTCATAAGGTTATCCACCACCGATGCACTCGGTACTCGAGACTTCTCCATCCTCTCCGCTTCACTGCTAGGACTCATACGTGAGGAACAATTGATAGAAAGTGGGGTCGAAATTGGCTTGCAATCTTGCATGTTGAAGC
>Ga0214544_1004365_pt1 | contig 28478 bp, 15 predicted proteins | sample CNSS3metaG_FD_160074 | JGI IMG/M metagenome (GOLD analysis project Ga0214544, IMG submission 160074) | Root nodule microbial communities from cowpea collected in UCLA plant growth center, Los Angeles, California, USA - CNSS3 | ecosystem: Host-associated > Plants > Roots > Nodule | place: USA...
ATATATATATATATATATATATATATATATATATATATATATATATATATATATAAAAGTATATTTTATTTATATGTATATATACTATATTATATTATATTATATTATATTATATTATATTTTATGTGTAAATATATTATTTATTTATATATATTTTTTAGATTATTTAATAAATTATAAATAGTTTAGTAATTTAAGCGGGGATGGGTATTTGGGCGGGTATATATATATCCCCATCCCCATCTCCATCCCCAGTTGAAAATTTCGGGTATTACCCATACCCATACCCATACCCAGTCAAATCGGGGATTCCCCGTCAAAACGGGGACGGGTTCGGGTGATACCCACGGGCACGAGTTTATTTGCCATCTCTAGTCATGGTTCCAATATTTTTGAATTTTTTTAAATAATATATATTAGAAATTTTTAATTTTTTTAATTTTATAAAGTGCATATTTAGAGTTAATGAAAATTAAATTATGTATCTTTTTATTTTTTTTATAAAGCATAATATTTAATGTTAATAAATAATAAAACATAAAATCAAATATAATAAAGAATAAAATTATTTATAAGATATTTTTAATTTTTTTCATTGTTTTCTGAGTTTTCTACAAATTATACTTATATATTGATTTAATTTTTTTTTTTTTTTTAAAAAAAAGAAGTTACACACAAACTCATTATTTTTACTCTCATTTTTTTCATTTGTTTTCTTTCATTTTTAAAGAAAAAAAATCCTCTTTTGTCTCACTTGAAACATAAATATTAGATTAATAATTAACATTATTTTTTATCTCATGACTCTTTTGTATATTTACTTTTTAAAAATACAAAAGGAAGAGTGATGTACTATAGTGATGTACTATATGTTTATTCATAATGGATTCTTAATTGTAATTTGATTATCATATTTTTATTTAATTTGTAATTACGTCTCGATATTTTATTAGACTATGATACATTATTTTTTAATCTTAAACTTAAAAAAAAAGTATATTGATGAAGAAAATATTAGTTTAAAATTTTAACTCCAACATTTTATTGTTGATGTTCCTAACCATCCATATTTAAAAAATTTATCAATCATGTTTGAATTACGTTTGACGAAAATAAGAAAGTCAATAACATATCACTTGATTTATCATCTAATTTGTTTTATTTTAATTTTTTATGTTTCTACAATTGAACAGAAAAATCATTTTTTGTAATAAATTATAATAACAAGATTGTTGAATAAAATAAAAGATAAATTTCTTGTTGACAATATAATTATTTATATTAAAAATGAAATAGTTAAAAATTTTAGTTATAATTTATTTATTAAGGAGCTCAAAAATCTGAATTTTGATAAATCATTTATATATATTTATATATATATGTTTTTTTTTAAATTACGTTATACTAAATTATCTATTGCTAACAATCCTAAAATGTATAAATTTTAAGTGTATTGTTTTTTCTAAAAATTATGAGCTACGATCCACATCGGATGTACACATAGGGTGTGTGAATGTGTGAGAAAGTTGAAGGTGATTCTAGGATTTCTTTACCATTTTTTTTTTTGTTTTTTTTATAGTTTATTTATGTATATAATTTGAAGTGCTCCAATCTTACGTTTATATATTATTTTATACTGCAAATAGCTGAAGTTTTCAGAATCCATCGATTACAGATGCTAACGTTAATATGAAAAAAGGGTTAACGTCAAACCGTGGAGTTTTAAACTTCGTCGCAAAATTCAATAATAAATTATTCTTATTCGGGAAAGGATGAAATCTTATTATGCCAAACATGTAGCTGACATTATTTAAGACATGTTTGGTATAACTTATTTTAGCAAAATAATTTATTTTGCCTAAATTATTTAATATTGGACTCAAATTGAGTGATTAAAACATATGATCTTTTCATTAAAAAGAAATACGCCGATAAGTAAATATCTATAATAACTATTTTATTGAAAAAAAATAATAATACATAATTGGATGATGTCATCTATAAAAATGTAGGATAATGATATTTTGACCTAATTTTTTTATCCATTTTTATTGACCCACTTTTAACTTACAATTATAATCCCTCTTAGATCATCACATCTAGAGATGACAAATAAATTCGTCCTGGTGAATATTGTTCGAACTCGTCCCCATTTTACAGGAAATCTCCGCATTGATTAGGTATGAGTATGAGTATGGGTATGGAAAATCTCAATTTTTTCAACTGGGTATGAAGATGTACATGTACGTCTTGTCCACGTCCTCATACCCGTCAAAATACTCATTCCCGCCATATCCTGTCTCCCTTTAAATTATTAAAATATTCATATTCAATTAAGTAAACACACACACACACACACACACACACACACACACATATATATATATATATATATATATATATATATATATATTAACACACACTTTCTATTTTTTATTTCTTCTAATTATTTGGTTTGCCACAAAATTCATTCGCATCTCCAATATATTTTTCATCTTATCATAACCTTTATGCAATTATGTTCAAATGATATATGTCACTTAAATATTTTTTATGTCTCACATTTGAATATTTCTATTTTTTTCATATTTTTATTTATTGTATATTTTCCTTTCACATGAGAACGTTTACTACTCTCAGTTTAAGTATTCAATGGTATAAATCTTTAACTTACTATATAATATAAAAAAATTATCTTCTTTAATCTATTATTGTTAATTTTTGTTTCATTTGAAGAACTATTTTATTTCGTTAAAACAATTTTTGTTATTTCTCAACTATTGACTATGTTGATATTTTAAAAGTTTTCTAAGATTTCTAAATTATTCATTTTATCATACCCTTAATTCTATATTTGTTTTATCTGTACCATTTCATTCAATGGTCTCTCAAATTGTTTTTAAGACACATTTGATAATTTTTTAATATTTTTATTTGTTGTTTATTTTTATAATGTAAAATACTATTTTGATATATTTTATATAATTATTTTTTATTTTTTAACTCATATCATACTGTAATGTTGTCACTGTAATTATAAATAAATTTTATTTATTATAATATAAATTTTTAATGTAATTGCCATTAATTTATTTTTATTACCATGTAACATATATTGAAGTTCAAAAAATACGATATGTATGCTAAAATTTTATTATTATTAGTTTAATATTTTTTTTTGCATTATTTTGATCAAATGATGTATTGTAACTTTTATTAGTCTATAAAAAAGAGATTCATTACAATTGTATAAATAAATTTTATTTTCTACAATATAAAAGTTTAATGTAATTGTCATGATTTTTTTTATCACCATCCAACATATGTTGAAGTTCAAAAAATACAATATCTATGTTAAAATATTTTTATTATTATTAGTTTAATATTTGTCTTTGCGTTATTTTGATCAAGTGATGTATTATAACTTTTATTTGTGTATAAAAAAGAGATTAATTAGAATTTAAAAAATTGAAGTAAACAAACATTTAAAATATATTTTAATTTAAATATTTGTTTTCCTTTATATATTTTTTAAAAAAAATTAAATTTTATCAACTATAATTCATTAATGTTTTCAAATTTAATAGATGTTTTGGTTCTCATGAAATTTTAATTGGTATTTTAGTTTGAAATGTATACATTATAATATAATTTCTTTCTAAATATTTGATATCAAATAAACAATCGTCCTCTTAATATTGAATATTTAATATTGTGATAATATTATGTTTCCTTTGCCATAATTTTTTATCATTTTATAAAAATAATTAATTAATATTGAAACAATAATAAAGCAGGTATAGGTATGTGTACGAGCATATACTCATTACCCGGTGGAGATAGAGATGAGATAAAATTTTGATAGTCGTTGTATTTGGATATGAAAATGAGTACGAATTTTTCAATCAAAATGAATATAGGATAACGAAACTCGTCCCTGTCCCACCTTATTGTGATCTCTAATCACATCACACTATCACCAAAAATAAAAATTAAAATAAATAATTAAAAAATAATTAGAATGATAAATTAAAAAAAAAACTCAAAATATCATTATTCAAAATAAAACTTATATATTTACAATTAACCGATAATAACGGTAATTGATTTGACATTTCGATAATGAGTCCCACTTCCGCTAATAACCGTATATGTAATGTGTCAAACTAATCTTACTTGCTGGCCAAGTACGGTGATAATATATAGATACTTCTGTGAATTAAATAATTTTTTATTAGTATCTGTTTTCTTTTTCTCTCTCCTTATATTAGTCTTTTTTCTTTTCTTTTTTAGATATTAAATAGAGTTGAATGTGTACTAAGTTTTAGTCGGAAAATTAATAATAAATTGTACATAGATAGAGAAGAATTTTTAGAAAATGGTCCCATTACATAATGGGTGTAAGGATTTGATGGGATTGATTAATACCCAGGGTGTTCACCGTTATGGCCATGGATCCCCAACACCCCTTAATTTCACATTATAGCAGACAATGCCGATTAATAACATCATCCAAATTCATGGGCAACTCTAGAAGAAGGACCCTATTTACAGAAAATTTTTAATTATTTTATTATGATTGCTCTAACTAAAACTTTTGAGAAATTAATAGTTATGAAATTAATAATGGTTGTTTGTATTTGAGGAGTTAAAAGAATAATAAGGATAATATTTGAAAAAGGAGATTGAATAAGGCATGAGATAAACGCATGCAGAAGAGTTATGAAGGAAGAGGCGAATAAAACAAGAGAGCACGTGGTTTGTAGTAATGGAAGGTTATTAGGTCATGTGAAAGGGTTCCTCATTACAAACCTAGCTACTCCACCATGACAACTAACATGAACCTCACGTTCCTCCATTTTCCACTTTCTTCCCTTCAGACAACCCTATGCCCCATCGACCACCTTTGTCCCCTCCCTTCAATTTCATGGGTCCCCTCTTTCCCTCAATTCCATCTCTCTATACCTTACCATATATCAAAATCTTTCTCTTAATCAACTTCTCCCCGTTAGGTCTATATCACAAGCATGTTTTATCGGAGAGAACAAACATCAATCAGATTTGAGTCCAATCACATAAGATATTGACATTATTTTTAACCTAAAATTTTAAGAAAATGAATTTATAAATCTTTATCTTTATACAATATTTTACTTTCTTATCTCTAACTAATATAAAAGTTAAAATCACAGTTAAATTCCTAACACTACATATTTCATTCACACTCATTTCCATTTTCCATGTAAAAAGCTTGGTCATATCTACACTTTGCTTATCAAATCCATTGACTGACAAAATTAGCAAGGATCGAAATTCAACGTTCATGTTGGCATGCTTTCTATCTTTCTTTCTTATTTCACTTTATGGTCGTACGAGAATTCTACATTTTTCATGATGTTCGAGTCAGACTAATCCTCACCGCCTCTATCCCAAACACTTTTCTGCCTGTAGTTGTCATTGTGAACGCATATGCTCTTCAACCTTCCACTTAATTAATGATGCAAAACAGGAAGTAAAAGGTGTTTGCAAATATACACTTATGTATTTACTTTCGTAAAAAAACAAATAACCAAACCAAATTATCTTCCTATTTGCAATCCCAAAATTTAATTAAAAAAATAAGACCATATCCTATTTTTATACTTATTTCTCACACACTCTTCTTACGTGGATCATTTATTTCATCATCGGATTTCATAACAAATCATTTTAACCGTTAACAAGTTTTTATATTCGGGGGATTTGTATGCTAAAAAGAAGATATAGTATTTAATGGCTTTCAATATTGATTGAAGCATTTTAATGTCTCATTATCTTATTTATATTAGTTAATAGTTATTGTTGATAGAAAAAAATTGAAACTTATATTATTTTAATAAAAAAATATTTAAATTCAATTTTAATCGATAGACTAATCCAAAGATATACATGTTGGTTTAACTAGTAATTATTTCATAGGCAAATGAATAATAGTGAACACAGTGAGTGTTTCTTTATTTTTGTGAACTCTATTCTTGTTGCATTACCTTCCACTCAATTTTCCTCTCACTGGATCACTAGGCTTCATGTTCACGAAAATTTTTCATCTACCACGAAGACAGATTCTTTACTCATCAAATAATATTTATAGAGTTCGTACTTCAAATCCAATTCGGTAATTATAGGTTTTCCTCTTGTATTTAACTTTTTCATTTTTATTCTATTTAAAATTTTGTAAAAAGGTTGGATCATTCAAAGTACTTCACAATCAATATATTTCTTCAGCAATAAAAAAGAGAAAAAAAATCCCATATAAAATTTAGATTCACATTTAAATCTTTAAAAAAAACTTTTTTTTAAGTATCTCTCAAGAAAAACAAAATTCTAATTATAAATATCTCAATGATGACCTTTTATTTTTATACTGCCATTTGATTACAATAACGGGACACTTGCTTGAAAGTCTTCTCAAAAAAACTTTTGTTATAATAAATCCTCACATCTTTTTTTTTTTCCTATATACTTGTTTGAGTTGGTCACTAAGACGAATTATTGATTCTAAAATATTTTGTAACTCAAAATTTTAAGATAATAAATTTATGAATCTTGTTTCTTATAAAAAATTCAACTTTCTCCTGTATTATATAAAACTTAGATTTAGAAATAAATTCTCTAACACATCCGACTTCATTATACATTATATGAAAAAATTTGTTTTCACTCGCAATACTAATATTTGTGAGAATTATAGAAATCATACCATACAAATCAAACAGCCTTGGAAAAAAAGAGACAACCAATCCATCGAGATAAGAGAAATAAAAGACATGCAAAAAGTAAATACATTTTTACTAAGAAAAAAATAGTTAAACATCAATTTTATTTTCTTACAGTAATATTCACCCTATAATGATAAATATTAAATTAAGATATTTAATTAAAACATAAGTTAAATTATTTGATAAAAAAATTAATAAAAATAGCTGTAAGATGATTGTATAAAGTAGGAGCGTTTTTAAAATATAAGCCTTTTAACTGAATGAAAAAAAAAAAAATATATATATATATATATATATATATATATATATATATATATAACTTCTTTTAAATAGAGAATAAAGTAATGGAAATTGTGTTCGCTTTTACATAAGGGACTGTGTAAGCTATATAACACTAACTACTTTGAACTTTCTCCCAACAATAAAATGTTAAAAAACTTGTAGATGGAGTAACTATTCATATGCAAATTAAACCGTATCTCTTTCTTTTCATTAAGAGAAGTAATAATAATTTACTTTTTAAAATGTTTTTTATTGCAGTTATTACAAATATAAAATGAGTGCTTTTTATCTTTTCAAATTCTTAAAATAATTTAACTAATAAAAGATATATATAATTAAAAAAACGTGCTAAAAATCATGTTATTATTCTTCTTCTTTAAAAAAAGAAACAAGTGAATGACAATTTTTTCTCATTCTGCCAACTTTTACAGACAAATAAGAATGATATATTTTCGTCTGCCAGAAGCCAAATTATTTACCTTGTCTTTAATATCCTTAGGCAAAAGTAGCTCTACTTTATCTGATATATAATTGACCAATCACTTTGCAATGCTTTTAGGTTCATTTACATGCATGAAAGTAAACTTGGCTAATTGAAACATTTTGGTTTTGATAATTTCAAACACTCCTTTCTCATTAATCACTTCTTCATGAATCACTGTGGGAAAAGGGTTAATCAGTAGGAATAAATGCAGTTGACAAATGGCAGAATATATTAGACTGTTGCAGTTGATGGCAGAGACTTTGAATCGATCGATGATACATAATGCGCTTGCTTGATTGAGGTGACATCGATCGGTGGGGAGGAAATTGAGTACTCACTGTCTTGGTATTCACATCAAATACTTTTTGATAGTTACTGTAGTAGTGTGATTATGGAAAGTTATGTTGTGCTGTAATATGGATTAACGTAAAGGATAAACATATTATGCTTTTGTGTTGCTATAGTAGTGTGCACATAAAAAAACCATTTGTTGAAACTTGAGTTGTGTTACAAAGATGAACATAACAAGACAATATTTAAAGAGAGCACTAGTTGCATGATGTCAAGCCATAAATATATCAAAAGAACATCGCTGAAAAGGTAATAGTTTGAGGTGTTTGAAAACAGGGAAATGGTTGATGGTAGGTGCAATAATGTTGCATGTACAGTCCAAATTTGCCGCTGTTAACTTCTCGTATATCAGTTATCAAAAGTACAGAGATAGTTGAAAAAAATGGTTACACAAGTCCAATCAACGCAAATTTCCATAATCTTCTTCTCTGCTCTAGTATACTACAGCTTCGAGTCACGTCGATGGACATGTGTATAATATCGACTAGAAATGACATGCATTTTCACGAAGTGTACGACGTACCCCAATTTCCACAATCCACCATTCATAACATAACGTATGAAATTAACAGTTAACGCTCTCAAGTACTTCACTACGACAAATTATATATGCACACAAAAATCTATTCCACTAACAGTCCCCACATAAGAAACTATTTGAGGTGACCTTAAATGGTTAAGATAACTAACTAGCTTTGAATTGAAAGAGAAAAACAAAACTCACAAGGTAAAGAAGTTATTGAATTTTATCTTCAGCATAGTTTTTGTGTTAGAAAATCTTTAAATATGAAACTAAATAAAAATAAAAGAAGAAATAGAATATTTAGTGGAAATATAGAAAATAAAAAAGAGAGTAAAAAGGTGGTGAAAGAGCATGAAATGGACTTTGTCATTGCGGTCACGTGGGTCATTGGACAATAGCATGTAGTGTTGGTCTATCAAACATCAACCCAGCTTTGGGGGGACAATTATTAGCAGAAGCAGTCCGAATCAAAAAGAAAGAAGCCCCACTCAGGTCATCTTTCGATCCTCTTTTTCGATGGCGACTTTTACGCCTAATCTATAGCCCAACACTCTTCTTCTTCGGCCCACATTAAACTTCATCACCATCTTCCATAACTTTCCAATTTTGATTTCTTAACGTCTCACTTTACTTACGATTACTTCCAATGAATTAATGTGCATTGTTGGATCCATACATTCATAGACGGCGTGTATTTCCTTCACGTCAAAATTTTAATGAAATCTTCTCCTTCTTAATTCATATATTCAACAGTTTTACCAAAAAATAACCCTGAAATGAAGTTATCACCTAATCTGCTGGAGTATTTTTATTTTTTTTGCTCTGATAGACAAGATTGTTTGAGGCATCGAACTTGCTTGTGAAAAGAGAGAAAAATAACCATGCCGACATAGGGTATAAAAAACTATTCTAAAGGAAGTCCACACGAAGACACTCTATTAAGTTAAATAGAAGTATTTCGTTAACTTAGTTTACTTTAATCTAAGAGTGAATAAAGTATTTTAGAGTGTTTGATTTAAGAAGTAAACGGGATAGAGCTAAATAGAGATACAGTAATGGGATAAATACACAAAAGTCCAATGTCGGCGGCTATTAGGGTCAATCTTATCTTTAAAGTATTCCCAACAACGTACACATCCTTTTTTGCTATTGGATGAAGCCTATCTAAATTTTACAATGACTTGCATAAGGTTTGACAAGATTGCGTTTGCATTACTCTAACGAGAGGGGCATATGGGATTTTAGGTTTATAGTAAAACCGGTTGAGTCAAACCAGCCTAACCCATTGCTTAGACTTCATCCTTGCTTTATGCTGCAAGGCTTCTCATTTATCTAGTCCTTAATCTATGCTCACCTACATTTCTATTCAGGTTGATAAAAGGCATCATATGATGATACAGTGTCACTTTTCATTTCAATATTTTATAGTTTGATAAAATGTCAAACACACATCTTTAAGTCACACAAGAATATTCTTCATATGAGAATATTCATCTATTGATCTAATTTTGTGTATTCTTTTAGTATGCAGACATATATGTTCATGTCTGCTAGAACAAAATTGCCTGATTGATGACATTATACTCACATGTTTATAGGGATACAAAATTACAAAATGCGGGATACGATGAATATATATATCTATTGATCTAATTTCAAGATACCAAATTATCAACCGTATGAACTGAGGTGGAAAACTTGGCAGGTTGGCTTGAAGGACATCTTTGATGCAGCTTGCTCGAACTTCTTTGAGGCAGATTCATTTTGTTTTACGCTTGAATCAGTGAAAAATTGTTTCCACCAAGATGGAGACCGCATTTTAGCCTTCACAATGAAGCAAAATGTTTATAAATCAGGATAAGAAAATGGTCTTCAAAAACAATATTACTGCTGGTAGTAGTAAGGTGGTTCAAACTCAGTAAACATTTCAATTATTAATACCTAAAAATATGATATTGAACTTTAGGCTACAAAGACAAACCACCAATGAAGGGACATTATTATACGGGTATTCAAGCTAGCACAGTCGGAATTTGTCAGTAATTGTTTGTCCGATAGTCCATGTCATTGCAAAATTGATACCAAATTTCAAAGGTAAATCGTATTTAGCTCCTCTAAGGTTAAAAGGGTAATATAGAAAATGAACTCTAATTATAATCATACATTAGAACATCAATAGTTAATATTTTGATAAATTCCAGACATAAATTATAGTTATTAAAATCTCAAAGGAATATCCTCCATATCCTTTTAAAAGAGCTAAATTGAAAGATAAGTAATAAGAACGTTTTGAGAACCACACTAAAACTAGTCCGTGTAATAGGAGGGAAATGAACTGCAGTTATAATCACATAGAACATATAGAACACAGAAATAGTTAATATTGTAATCATATCCAGACACATAACATTATAAAGTTATTCAAATCTCTAAGGAATATCCTCCACATCATTTTAGAATAGCTAAATTGAGAAATAAGTAATAAGAACATTTAGAGAACCACGTTATAAAAGCTAGTCGGTGTATATGGACAAACCAAACCCTATGAACTCCCCACAGCCATACCTTCAATGCGGGACTCAAGACTCACTTTACAATACGATCCTAACATCCCACCATGCTCCATAGTCATCTCATCCCTTTGACAAATCCAAAGTGAACACTGCAATGTCAGTGTCACCAACTACACCACTCATTTACAATTGAAAGACAGTGAAAAACTCTAATACCAATTGATAAAAGTCTTAGGAGAACTGCACTACACCAAAATTGCTACTTCCACTGAGGGACTCAAGACCCGTAGCTTGTAATCGGATCCTAGCACCCACCGTGCTCCCTAGCCATCCCTTTGACTGGTCCAAACCTTACATTGCTAGGTGTCACCACCTACAATACTCGTTTACATCAGAGAAACATGGTGAAAACTCCGATACCAATTAATATGAACCGTAATAAAATCACACCACTAGTGCTAGTTGTTATAGTTGGAGAGTCCAAGACCTTATAAAACACACACCAACCCCAAAAAAAAGTTGTCAAAACCACAAATTAAATTGCAGGATCACAGAATCATGAGTCGGAGTGTCCTTAGCATGCTAAATTGCGCACGCGATAGTCACTGAGCAGGACTAAAGTGGGATTACGATCTTCATCCTGGATTCACGAGATTGTTGATCCCCACTGTTTGACCCAGTTTTAAAAATCCCTAGACCTTTGTTCCGCACACAAGCATGGATTCTCTTGCTCTAACTTCATCTGCAACCAGCAATCCAAAAATTTCCTTTGGTGCAGCCACCTGCAATCATCTCACCACCCTTCGCCATTGCCATCACCCAGATACAAAGTGCAAACTTCAAACACACAGCTGGTTCTGCACTCAGTTTCTTCTCTACCTTCAATCACTCTCAATTTGTACCTTCTATCACTCTCAGTCTCTACTAAATTGGGTTGATCAATTATTTGAATATTATTATGAATTAATTATGGTAATGACAATATTCTACCTAGGATCAGGAGGGAAGGTGAATGCTTGTAATTCGGAAATCATAACTTGCGTAGTAAAATTCTACATACCTAAAATGCAAAACTATACTTGTAGTTGTATATATACATTATATGCATAACAAACTTATAAAAAAAACAACTTCCAAAATCACATCAATGAACAACATTGCTTAAATCCCACATTTCTAATATGGGACTTGAACCTCGTAACTTGCAATTAGATCCTAACAATAATATTAGTAGGTAACTAGTGGTTAGACAAATAATATTTCCGTCCTTGACTGCCAAGCTCTAATGTAATATTTATCATCTTACCATCAATGTTCTTGAGATAATGGGAAAGGAAACATCTGCTTATATCAGGATAATTTCTTGTTAAAAGAACAAAGAAAAAAGAATTAGTTGAAGCATAACTTTGGTAGATAAAATCCTATTAGCGAAGATGCAACACCAAATAACATAACTAATAAAAATGGACAGGAAGACATCGGATTTTCATCAATGAAATGCAATTTAGAACATTTGAAAGAAGCAATACTAGTTCAATCAATAGAAAAGAGTAATAGAAAAGCATTAGACAGCAGGAGAGTGCGACTCACTGGGCGGCCAAATTTGGAGAATTGTGCTATTTTAGCTCTCCGCTGACTTGGGGAACCTGAAAATACAGCAAAGTACCAAAATTACTAGTTCGAAAAAAGCTGCACCCATTGTGTGAGTGGTTACATTTATTCCAAAATTAAGTACCTGTGAAAATAATAATTCCATCAGCAGATACCCTTGCTAGCTCAGGAAGAGTTTTGTTCATATATTTCGGAGATAGGTAATCGAAAGCATCTGACACTATAACATGAGAAAAAGACTTGGGCCTATATGGAAAAGGGAATTTTATATCTGCAACACGTACAATGCCTTTATGCACTAGAGTCTTGCAGTGTCTATCAGCATCCTCAATTTCATATGGCTCCAAACCCCATGCTTCAGTTTCCCCTTCACTTAACAATTTGGAGACCACTGAACAAGTCTCAGGGCCTACATGCAAAACATTTTTCATGCTGCCACCATATGCATTCTTCAAAACAGGAATTGCACTTGGAACCTCAAAAGTGCATGAAAAATAACCTGCAAGAGAAAACAATGCTGAAATTTGTTTATAACAGAAGTTTACTGAATGTCTTTCCAAGACAATGCGTGCAATTGAACAACTTCAATTTTGTGAATCAAACCACAGTTTGTCCTGTTTTTGATCATGGTTGATCAACAAATCTAATAGGTGAGGTATGAACAAAGAAAGTTTGCTCATTGTGTTACACAGCAGCACAGAGCAAATATACGAGGCAGTTTTCTTACAGATGTTATTAGTTTGTCAGCATTTGAAAGTTATAAAATAAAAGGCAACTTACTACATGGTTTAGGGTCCTGAAATTTTTCAATTTGCAAGACAATCAGGCATATTTCAAATTAAAAGGAAAATATATGTTCCAATTTTATAAGAGAGATTTATTTTGCTAAATCTAGTAAACCTCTCTTGTCATCAACCGTGCTCATGGTAATGTATCTATCCACTTAAAAACCTTCTCTTCAATTAGAAACTTTACTTGCCTTGGAGCAACACTACTTATACAACAATCCCAGTTCAAACTTTTCCAACTAATAAGGTAGAAATAGAGAGACCCCCTTAAACCATTCTCAGTCAACCCAGCTGCAGCTGAATCAGCAGTCGTAAGGGAATGCACCACAACAGATTCTGGTAGTAGCTTTCCTTGTTGTTTAAATAATTTGTTCTCTATAAGGAAGAAAAATGAACATTTTGGAAGAGGATGCTAAGAAAACAAACCAGGGGTGCGTTTTATAGCATAACCAATGTCTAATTCATATGATCAGATATTCCGAAGACTACAATTTAGACCGATTATATAAAACCCAACATAAGGTCAAGTTCCTCTCTATGTTAATGGATGCTAAATATTGATGAACAAACGAAAAATGATGAAGGTTTCTATAATCAACAAGATGATAAGCTGCTCTAGCAACAAGAGCCCTCAACTCATAGGATTTGTAACTTCATATCCTGAAACTTTTCGTGTTCCTTGGTGCATCCATGATACAATTGAGAGATAGGGATAAACTTAATATTCTGTATATTTTATTATATGAAGGAGGTGCACAATACATAGTTATATAGACCCCTAGTAGGTGCAGTCAGCATACACTACTAACAAAATCATAACAAACTGTCAGAAAAACAGATTCTAGAAGATCTGATTATTTACATGATTAAAAAATAGAAAATAATCAATAACATTGAGTTTGTGACAGACTAGAAAACCGAGCTTGTAAGAGTGGTTTTGTAAGAACATCAACAACTTGATCAGCTGCAGCCTGCAGGTATATGAGTAACAACTAAGGAAAGATTGAGCACTTATCCACTAATAAAGAAAATGTCCAGTTCCATATGTTTTGTTAAGGAGTGGAGCACCGGATTATGGCTTAAGGCAACAAAACTTTGATTGTCACAATAAATAACTAGTAGAGCACTTGATTTGTAATTCTTGAAGAAGAGATTAAAACCATAAGATTTCAGAAGCAATAATGGCAAGACTATGGTATTCAACTTGGTAGGTATCTCTACTGTAAGCATCAACAAAAGAAATATAATAATTGTATCCCAGGGATGATTGAATGTGAGATGGTCCCCAAAGATTACAAAAAATGAGTTGAAGAGGATGACTATAAGTTGTTAAAGAAGGGTGAGTTAAGTTGACGAGATTTTCCCATTCAGCATGCCACACAAAAGTAAACAGGTGTTTTTTTACTGGAGATATATTACAGTGTTTAAAAACATTGTGTAAAATAATAGAGGAAAGATGTCCTGATAACTGGTGCCATAGAGGATTTAAAGTAATGTTGTCAGACGATGGAGACTAGCGAGTGCTGGAATTATCAGTGGATGAGTGTTGGGACAAATGACAGTGAGGAGATCTGGGTGAAGAATGCAGCGCAAGAGATCAACCTATGACTTGACAAAACAAATAGAGGAGTGAAATTCAAAATAGACATGGTTATCATGTGTAAACTTGCTCACACTAACAAGATTTTTATTTATGGAGGCAACGTGCAAAAGATTTTTCAGATAGAAAGTGACATGTGGTTTAGTATGTGAGGGAAAAGTGAACCAAATAACTACAAGCAAACCTTGTCCATTCCCTAGAAACACATTGGCATCTCCTTGAGTAGGAATAGCTTCCTCAAGATTGTTAGGATCAAAAGTAATATGATGTGAAGCTCTTGAATCTATGAACCAATTATGAGATTGTTGGGCAGGAGCATACGTGTTTGCATAAGTGTGAGGTTAAGTGTTGGAAGTTGTTGTCATGTAAAATTGTGGTTGGCCAGGAGGATCGGAAGGTCACGTCCGAAACGATGACTGAGAAAACACATTCGGATTGTAATATGAAGCAAAGTTGGGCCTCAAATGAGGGTCATACGATTGACCAATATAGTTCAGATCAAAATGATGATAGTAGTATGATGCAGTATGGCCATACTTGTTGCAAACTTGACACTAAATAGAACCACGTCTAGACACTAAATAGAACCACGTCTAGTACTATCACCTCTACATCTGCAATTGCCTTGGCCACCATGAACATCACCCACCTCTGTGAAAAGGTTAGGAGAGTAGGTCTGATATGAATCGAATTATGTCTGAGCCAACTGGACAGTAGGAGCAGAAGTAGTTTGTGAATTTGCCTCAGTTAAATTGAGAGAGAAGTTGTCACCAGATTGTTTAAACTTCTCAATATTAGCTTCTTGAGCAACAAGCAATGATTCAATTTCATCAAAAGAACAAATAAGGTTTGCTATTGATTAATAAGATGAACGATTCATATTCAACTAGAAGGCCTTTAATAAGAATGTCAAGCTACTCATTTTCGGAGATAGAGTCACCAATGGAGTTGAGAGAATGAACAATCCTTTTGAGATGGAGTAAGAACTCAGTGATCAGACGATCACCTTTCTGCATACTGCGTGCGCAACTGTCGCGCCTTAGCTTTAGTTTGTGAATGGAAATCTGAATGAAACTTGTCCCTTAGTTGGAAGGAGTGCTTGCATCCAAAAACACGAGCAAGGAATGAAGCAAAGAGGGACAATTGCAACCACGAGAGGAGAAGTTGATCTTGCGTTTCCTAAATAGTGTACTTGGGATTCTCTTTTCCTAGATCACAAGCAGAGAGGGAGAGATACTACGACAAAATAAGGGGATTTAACAACAAAACATTGAAGGCGGTGTGCCTTGATAGCTGGTTCAGTCTGTTGCTTCCAAATAAAAAAAACTTGTTTCAGAAAGCTTCTCCAATACAAAATATGAGAAGAGGACTAGGGAGGGTGCAGTGGACGGGCCAGGAATGTCAGCCATAGAAACAAAAAAAAAAAATTAAGCTTTGGATACCATGATAGAACTGAGAGAGAGGGATAAACTTAAAATTCTGTATATTTCATTGTATGAAGTAGGTGCAAAATACATAGTTATATAGACCCCTATTAGGTGCAGCCAACATGAACTACTAACAGAATCAAAACAGACTGTCAGAAAAATAGATTCTAAAAGATTTGATTATTTACACAATAAAAAATAGAAAAAAGGGGCACCGTATTATCATAAGGATAATCATACTTGTTAAAATATGGCTAACCACCGTATTATTTGCAATTGGATATAATGATTCCTCAATGCATGGAACTAGCTCCAATTTTTATCAGCATTGCTACTGGCTTACCTTTCCGTAGCAAAGAAATGCTACTGCTTTTTACCAAGTCTTATGGCTTCTAAAAACAAAAACAGCAATAAGAAACTAATAATTTGATACAAAGCAATCCCAATAACATTCTGAAGGCTTATTGGCATACTTACCTTCTATCCTGCTAACCACATTCTTTCTTCCTCGTAATAGACCTGTCAACTTGAAAATGTAAGATCAACCAGTGCATAAAAACAAGTACAGTAAGTTACTTACATTCAAGCTAGTTTAGTATATCCATAAAAATGGTGTCTAAAATGCATTTAATTAGAATACACTAATAGTATAAAGGCCATTTTTATCCTGTCATCCAAGCACGAATTGGCATATTGACGTTTGTGCTACTAAAGCCAAAAGTAGAAATATTTCTAACTAATCGAGAGTGTAAAATCTTAAAGATGATGATGTATCAAATGAAACTAAAAATTAATCGGGGATTATTTTCTCCGTGATTTCACATGAGAACCCCCCATCAATTGATTTGTCACCCCTGCGACTACGAACATAGAAACTAGCCATTAAAGAGAAAGAAACAGTGACATTAACAAGAACAGCTCATAGAAGCTTGTTACCTGACCCACCAAAAGCATAAATTATGAGAAGGATAGTTCCCTGAGATTTTCAATAAAAAAATAAAATTATTAACCTCATAAATTTATTACCAAAACCGGATGAGCCCAATTCCCATGGGTGGATCCTAATCATCAAACAGCAGCCAAATTGAGAAAAGGATGATAAATTACCAAGAGGACAAGAGATATGGACAGTGGGGAAGTTTTGGATTTGGAATTGAAGACTCCAGATAAGGAAAAAAACCCATCACCACGTTTGGTGGAACTTGGTTGTCTCTTTGACATTACTTCTTATTGTGCCTGCAAAACAAAGATCAGCATTGTTGGGAAAGGAATGAAATTGAAGAAACAAGTGAGCAGTGATGAAAATGGAAATGAAATTTAATGAGAAGGGAGAGTGAAGCACCTTCTTTTATTAGATGGCATTCATAACTTCATTCAACAATGAAGGAAGTTTAGAGATCTGAATCTGAATATATGAGAAAATAAGAGATGAGAAGCATAGCAATTGTAATTGCATTTGCATTTGCATAACGTTACAGCACCAACTTCAACAGATCTGGCGCAAACCGCACTACTCTCATTTTCATTCTATTCTTCTATGCGGAACTACAATAAAAAAAAGTTTTATATTTAAAGCAAGAACCACTCAAGCTTAGTATCAATTCTTATACAAATAAATATTTTAATTTTAATTCATATTCAAACTTTACCTCATTTTCAAATAAATAATTTAAAATTTTATTCTATTTTGATTGATCCTTAGAATTTATTAATTTTTATAAATAAACATCTAAATTTTAAATTACTTGAATTATTTCTTGAATTAATCAATCGTTTATTTACTACTTTTTCTAAGATGTTCGACTTAAATAATTTAAATTAAATGTTCATGAATTATTAATTTTTTTCTTTTTTCTTAAAACTTTTTTGTATATAAATTAAATGAGAATTTATAAATAAAGGAAATAATAAAATCATTTAAAAAGCTCAGTTTAATATTACAACAATCTTTTATAGATTAAATCTGAAATTGCTTATGTAAAATTTTGTAGTTCTGTAAAACTCTAGTACCTGATTATCATGGAGGAACAATGTTTATTACGAAGAATAATAATGACTTGAAGATAAATACATTAGTTATTGGGGATGTAATGCTATTTCTTAAAATTATAATATTTGATAGTAATTACTATGTTAAATTAGTCTTTTGGTCTCTCTATTTGTCATGAAATTTCAGTTTGGTCCTCAAATTTTTTGTTGTCTCAATTTGGTCCTCATTTCTTAAAAATGACTCAATTTGGTCCTCACTGTTAACATTGACCAAATGGTGTTAAAGTTAACGTCACGTGTTAATTTCTAGTTTTTTTTGTTTTTTTTAATATTTTTTTAATATTTTTTATTTTTTTTTATTTTTATTTTTGACACGTGTCACTTCACATTTGTGCCACGTGTCAAAGTGACACAATTTGGTCTTTATATTTGTTTTTAGTTTCAATTTAGTCCCAATTTTTGTAAAAATGAAGCACTATTATCCTTCCTTAAATTGACACTAAATTTACTTTTTTATAAATTTTATGGTGATATTCTTACTAAAATTAATGTTTTTATTAAATATTTCTGTAAATATTTCAAATTAACTTTAAATTTTATACAAAACATTAGACTTTGATTTTGTTTTGAACTTGAAATTTAGTTCCTAAACTTATGTGTGACAAGTTATTTGATTTTTAATTTTTACTAAGTTTGTATAATATGATACACTTGATGCCTTTATATATGATGACAAAATTGTTAACTTTTTAAATTAAGTTTGGGGTTTAATTTTGTTTAATAATAAAACTAAAAAAAATTATTTAAAAATATTTCTACAAATATTTAATAAAAACGTCAATTTTATTAAGAATATCATCATAAGTTGTATACAAGGATTAAATTGAGTCTCAATCAAAGCAGGACAATATTGCTTCATTTTTACAAAAATTGTGACTAAATTGAAACTAAAAACAAATATAGGGACCAAATTGAGTCACTTTGACATGTGGCACAAATGTGAAGTGATACGTGTCAAAAATAAAAAAATTTTAAAAAAATCAAAAATATATTAAAAAAATTCAAAAAAACCAGAAATTAACACGTGGCGTTTACTTAACACGTCTGGTCAAAGTTAATGGTGAGAATCAAATTGAGTCATTTTTAGGAAAATGAAGACCAAATTGAGACAACGAAAAACTTGAGGATCAAACTGAAATTTCATGACAAATAGAGGGACTAAAAGAGTAATTTAATCATCTGACTAATATGATTTTATATGAGAATGATATAAGTATTGAGTTAAGGAGTTATGTGAATAAGATATTTAGACCTTATTAATAGTTTGAGTCATATATATGAAAGTATCAAGTGGTGAAAAGTTGGAGATTCATGTTACTTATTTGGAGTTATATGCAGGAATTACCATATTGGATACCGTATAGATTGAATTGGAGCCAAAGAAAATTTCAGATGAATAATTCAAAGATTACATATGTCATATAAATTAAATTGGGACAAAAAGAATCAATAAATTTTTATATGAATAATTCAAGGTCTGACTATTATTATGTATAATATATGTAAGGTGTTAGTCTTATATATTTCAACTTAATACTATTTCTCGTGATTTATTCATGCCATCGGTGAGATAAAGAATATAATTGATTTATTTATTTATTTATGATTTTATGTAAAATTTTATGTAATTGTATTTAATTCATTATAATTGACAAAATTAATTTATTTTGCAAAAATGCAGATTATGTAGTTAAATAAAATAAAATAAATATACAACTTAAAATACTAATATTCAAATGAATAGGTTTAACTATGCTTCAATTTAAGAGTTACATACAACGTGACAAAATTGATGCGAGTTTAATTATATTCGTTTAATTTAGGAGAAATAACAAGACAAAGACAAAGTTGATGCGAGTTTTGTTTTTATTTTTAAGGTTAAAATATTTTATTGTTTCATCTATTTATACCAAAATTTCAAATAAGTCCTCAAATTTATTTTAATTTCTAGTAGGTTTATATTTTTAAAAATATTAATGGAGGATGTGTTATATGTTAGCTCCTCATTTTTTTGAATTTTTTATTTTTTTTAAAATTATTTATGTCATGTGGCATGCTATTATGGTGACACGTATAAAGTCATTGTCTGAATCTCAATTCATTTCATGTATTTGTTATTTTGATTCTATTTCAGTTCCTTTTTTTTTTTTTAATTTTAAATTTCATTCCCTCCCAATTGAGACCAAATTTAACTTTTATATAAATATTATAATGATATTTTTATTACATATTTTTAACAATATTAAGTTTATTTAAATTTATATTTTACATTAAATTCTATTTTTTAATTTTAAAATTTTAAATATATTTATTTTAACTTGTTACAAAATTGTTTTAAAATTTTATATTTAAATTTATAAAATTTTTATTTTTAAACCAACTCTAACATATGTATATAAATTATTTAAAATAATTTTGTGACAAGTTAAAATAAATATATTTAAAATTTTAAAACAAAATATAAGTAAAGTTTAATTTAAAATTTAAATTTAAATAAACTTAATATTGTTAAAATATTTAATAAAAATATAAATTTTAATTAAAATATCATTATAATATTTATATAAAAGTTAGATTTGGTCTCAATTTAGAGGGGATGAAATTAGAAAAATTTTAAAAACTTATGGACTGAAATGGTATCAAAATAACAAATATATAAAAAAAATTGAGATTTAGACAATTACTTGACACATATCACCATATTGACTTGACACGTGGTACAATACTGAAAAAAAATGTGGCATAAATAATTTTCAAAAAAAAATTATTTTTTTAAAAATTTTGAAAAATAAAATAAAAATCAATTAAAATGAGGAATTGACACGTGATATATCCTTAACACCGTTAACACCATATTAATTGAATGAACCTAATTATTACACATTTTCAAAAATATGGACTTAATTGAGACTTAAAAAAAATTTAGGGACCTATTTGAGATTTTAGTACAAAAACATATACCAATGGAGTATTTTAACCTATTTTTAAAGCAAAAATTCATATTTATATTGTCCTTATTTTTATTAGATATGAATTTGTTTTTTTTTTATCTATTTTGGCCAACGACTTCATTTGTACATGCATATGAATGGCCTCAAACATTAATTAAATAATTTTTTATAAAAAATAAGAATTAGATAAAAAAAAATGATATTGTCAAGTATCCTATTCAAGGAAGAGTACAAGAAAGAGTACGATCTTTCATAAACAAAAAAATAATAAGAGAATGATGTGAAATAAGACATGGATGAATGACACCATAATCTAGCAGCTATCGATAAGTCAGGTGAAGATTCTCCACAAAGATATAAATCTTTGATAATAACCCATAATAGAAACACCACAATCAATAAGATTGATAAGTCAAAAAAAAAATCGCTACCAAAATGTTAATATTTGATAAGAACCTGAGGCCTAACCTAAGAACAAAAAAAAAAAAATCCTCTCTTTAATGAAATCAAATTTAATTTATGACTAAAAATATCTATATTAGTTTTTCGTACCACTATATACAGGAACATAAAGCAAAAAGTCCAAAAACATAAAAAACATAAACTAATTTCTAGATTTCTATAAAAAAGTCCAAAACCATAGAAACATAAACTAATTAACCTTCAAAATGTGTTATGAGTCATGATTTTCATATCTTTTAAATGTTTAGTCGCTTGTAGAATCAAGAGTCTTGAATAGATTTATTCTTCCAATATTTTGCTCCTTGCATTTGTTATAGGTACTTTAAATTGTAAAAGTTCATCTTTAAGTTCTACTTGTATGGAATCCAAAGATAGTCATCTCTCACAAGTTCATTCTTTAAAAAGGAAATTAAAAAAAAAAAAGAACCAAAAGATAAAAATTAAGATAATTTTTTTACATTACTTAATAAATTTATGGTTTATAGGATTACACACTAAAAAATCGATAATCAAACAATATTATATGATAAATGATGAATAATAAATAAAAATATTAAAAAAAAAACACACAACTTATCTATCATGTCACACTACTAAAAATTCTCATATATATATGACAATTTTCTTCCAAATTTGTTAAAAAAAATTTGTAGAAAAATACTTTTTCGTACTATTTTTTCTAAGAATTTTAATTGATAGATAATTCCTTTGTGAGTAATTGTTTCTTATAAAAATATTAAATTCGTAAATATTCCTTACAAATTTTATTGCGAAAAGTGTTTTATACAAAATATTTTGCAAAAAAATTAACAACAATTTCCTACAATTTTTTTTTATAACAAAATTTATAAGTATTTTCTAAAAAAAAAAATCAAAACAAAATTGAAAAAAAATATGATTTTTTTTAGTAGTGTCATGTAGACAATTTAATTCAATAAAATTAGGGTTTATATTGCTTGAAATACGTACATGATCACTTGAAAAAAATTATACGGTATTATTCTCCATTGTTTCTGATTTAAGAAATTGAATACTACTTATTTCTATTCAACCAATACAAGTATCAATACTTTAGATAATTTATTTAACATCCTACTTTTATTATTAAAATTTTGCATAGATTTGATCGCAAATTTTAAAAGGTTTCTTTTAAGTCCTCAATGTAAAATATATATATATATATATATATATATATATATATATATATATATATATATATATATATAATTTAAGTTACTTGAAAGATTAAAATAAGTGTTTTGTACTATTTAGAATTTAAGGTTTAACTTTTTTTAGTCATTCAAAATTAGTGTAGGAAAAAACAGAATCATTCTAAATTTAAAATATTAAAAATGAATTTAAACCAAAAGAATAAATGTAGGAGGTGGGTGACTACTTTATAAATGCAAAAATAGAGATGGTCATCGTAAAATAGAGTAAAATACAAACTCTTGAATGTCAATAGAGTGATAAGAAAACTAAAATCCAAACATCTAAGGTCCATTCGGTAGAAAAAATATATAAAAGGATAAAATATGGTTTTTGATCCTATCAAATTTTAGTCATTTATTTTTAATTTTTATTTCTAAAAAATGTGGAATGTTTTAATCCTTTATAATATTGATAATTCCCCTTTTATAAAATTAAAGGAAAAGTTAGTTGAATTTATGAGTTTTGGAACAATAGATATTGACAATAGAAAATTTTTCTTTTCGACCAAAGAGTTTCATTTTTCATTTGAGTTTGTTTGCGTATTATTTTCTCACACCGAATGTTTTCTTATTTTACTTAGAAAGAAAAAATATATTTTAAAATTAATAAATAATTTAAAACAAATAATAATGAGTTTAAATAAGAGTTAATGGAAAGGTAGGTTAAGTAGTGTGGTGTAGTGACGTTATGAAACACAAATAAACAAATTAGACGTTAGATATAGATAGCATACCTCGTAAGTTGTTGCATCAAGACAGATTAAGGTTGAGACATTTCCATGCATGTATATTTGTTGTCTCCCAGCATCCTAACCTACACTCATCTGAATGTCAACAAAACATCACACTTTCTGTTCGAAAAAATAATGGCATCATTTGTTTGTGTTTCTCAAAATTTAGCATATTTTCAGACAAGTTTGTAGTTTCACGACGTAATGCTTCCCCTACGATCCATTGGCTTCTATGCTGCCACACCACTTCAAAATAAAATACTGTATATGTAGCTTTAATTATGCATGAAACAGTCTTTTGGTAATTATCTCATGGAAAAATGTAGCAGAAACAAAAGCTTTAAGCGCATTTCTGTCTAAGTATAACTATAAACTAGTGATAAAAATACTTATAATTTTTTTTTTTTGAATGAATGTTTTAGAAAGTATTTTCTAAAACATTGACTTTTGACCATGTTTTTGAAATTACGTCGCAACATGCTAGTTTGCCTCAACGTGCGGTGCAAAGGAAATATGGTGCAGTAGGAGGCGCGATGCGAGGATTTTAAATTAGGGTTTGAGGGAATATTGACCTAAGGGTAAAATGGAGATATTCAAATTTACGGGGGTGCAGGCCGAAAACATGGGAATACAGAAAGAAGAAGCCTACTGGACTTCTTCTGGTTCAGTGGATCTCAGCTCTCCGCTGGAGCAAAATAAAGGTTCTTTCTTCCTGCACTTCCAAAATTTCTTCTACACCTCCAAAATTTCTTTAAATTTTCAAAAAATCCTTTGACCATTTAAAGAAATTTGCAAACAGCACACTCTCAAAATTATGTTGACTTCCGGAAGTCAAAATGTATCACTGGAAGTCGATTTCCGGAAGTCAAAAAATATTACGGAAGTCGACTTCCGTAAGTCAAAAAATTAATTTTATTTTAAATATTTTTAATTCTTTTTAAAATTTATGTTTTCTAACTTTTAATTCTTTTAGTTTATTATTTATTATTTTATTTCTTTTTTATGTTTTCATATTTCTTAATATATATTTTAAAAAATATTAATATCTATATATAATTTTATTTTTATTTAATATACTAAAAAATAAATATAAATATAAATATAAGTAAAATTAAAATAATATTAAACATTAAATAAAAAGAACAAAAAAATAAAAAAATTATTCTCCTTCATTTAATTTTATTTAATATTTAAATTAATTTAAAAATAATAAAACTTTAAATTAAAAAAAAAAGAAAAAAATATATATATGTATATTCTTCTTTTTTTTTAATTTTAAATTTCATTATTTATATATATATATATATATATATATATTATTTTAAATATGATTCGTTTAATTCTTTTTTATTTTTATTGAAGTTTTAATAAATTATATAAAAATAAATTTAAATTTAAAAATATAAAAAGATATATAATTGAAAAAAAATTTTAAATTTGATTAAATTAAATTTTTAAATTTTAAATAAAATTAAAAATTCAAATAAAATATAAAATATTATACACATGAAATATATAAATAAAATAATTATAATAATATTAATAAATAAATAAACAAAAATAATTTAAATTAAAATAGTAAAACTTTACCTAAAAACAGAATATATATATATATATATATATATATATATATATATATATATATATATATATATATATATATATATAGATATATAGATATATAGATATATAAATATACATTTTTTTTAAATTTAAAGTTTTATTATTTTAATTTAAATTATTTTTCATTTTTTTATTTAGCATTTTTTTTAATTATTTTTTATTTTCTAAAATATTTATTTTTAAAATTTATATATTTTATAATTTTTAATACGTGTTTTAAGAAACAAAATAAAATAAAAGGTAGAAAACATAAATTTTTAAAAAGATTAAAATATTTAAAATAAAATTAATTTTTTGATTTCCGAAAGTCGACTTTCCGTAATGTTTTTTGATTTCTGGAAGTCAGACATCCGGTAATAGTTGACTTCCAGTAATGATTTTTGACTTCCGGAAGTCGACTTCCGGTAATGATTTTTGACTTCCGAAAGTCGACTTATGGGGATATATTTTGACTTTCGGAAGTCGACATCCGGAAGTAATTTTGGGGGTGTGATGTTCGTGAATTTTCTTAAATGGTTAAAGGATTTTTTGAGAATTTAAAGAAATTTTGGAGATGAAAAAGAAATGTTTGGAGGTGTAGGAAGAAAGACCCCAAAATAAAAACAGTGAGCCCATTTATGCAGAGTAGGCCCAATCAATTATCATTAACAACCAAGAGATTTTTTTTTACCATATGTCCAGTTGTGAGGGTTTTTGACAAGCTTTCCTGTAGTGATACACAATTTATAGCCATCATTATATAAAGAAAACGATGGAAAAATTTAATAAAATGAAAATGAATTCAATGGTTTGTATTGAATCTAAAAAGAAAATGAAGCAATGCATTACGTTTTCACGCTACAAAAGAAAAGAAAAAGCAAAACAATTGAAGGAATAACCATCTAGTTCGACAATAAGTGCATTACTGATCATCAAATGCATTTATAAGAAGAGTTTGAATTTTTATTTTACTTGAAAAAGAATAGTTAAAAAAGTTATTTTGGTGGCTTTAAACAAAATTCATTATCAGTATTTTTAGTCATATCTATAATTAATAGCTGTAAAAGCAAAACGCAAGCAAGGCTGGTGCTGGTGATTAAAGTGGTTGATAATACAAAAGTACAGGGACCATCCAACTCCAAAAGGCCCAAATTGACTTTGTAATTAATTATGGGTCACCTCCAAAATTTCTTCTACACCTCCAAAAATATTATAAATCCTAAAATTACCTTTTGATCATTTAATTAAAGTTACGCACGTCACATCCCAAAATTATTTCCGGATGTCGACTTTCGATGAAGAATACTTTCGGAAGTCAATTTTTTGAAGTCAAAATATATAACCGAGAGTTAAAATATATTATCGAAAGTTGATTTCCGAAAGTCAAATTATATTACCGGAAGTCGACTTTTCGGATGTCAAAATATATAATCGAAAGTCAACTTCCGGAAGTCAAAATATATTACCGGAAGTCAACTTCCGAAACTCAAAATATATTACCGGAAGTTGACTTCCGAAAGTCAAAATATATTACGGAAGTCGACTTCCGAAAGTCAAAACATGTAACCGGAAGTCAATTTCCGGAAATCAAAATATATTACCGAAAATTGACTTTTGGAAATCAAAATATATTATCGAAAAATCGACTTTCGGAAGTTAAAATATATTACCGAAAGTCGACTTCCGGAAGTCAAAATATATTATCAGGAGTCGACTTCTGGTAATATTACTTTTTGGGTGTAGATGATCAAAGTTAAAAAAGTATTTTAGGTAGTTTTGTAAAATTTGGAGATGCTAAAGAAATTGTTGGAGGTAAAACAACCTTAATTATTGCAATCTTGGGGACTTCATCATATTATATGGAAGAAAATAATAATAAAAAAAATTAATGTCTGTGTTAGTGGTTTGTGGGTTCATCTGCCAATATGCTGGCATAAACAACCAAGATTAACCTCTCTTCATCCATGATAAATGTTGTGTAAGACTATAAATAATATTAAAATAAATTTTGTTTTCTTTTTTTAGGGTAATATTAATTATACTTTTTCACTAATATTATAATAATTATTATAATAAATGTTTTTAAAATGTAGGACTATGCATATGTTAGTGTTACTTAACATAAGCTAATGAAAGATGAGTTGAGTTTACGTAATGATATTTTTACCTTTTTATTTTTCATTTAGTTGTTAGTTAATTTGTTGGGAAAAAATAACATAGTTTACTAGGTTCAACAATATTTATTGCATATTTTTAATTTCTATATAAAAGCTTTAAAATAAACAAAAACAAATGTGGGAACTATTATTTTAGCTGTGAATGTAATATACTCTAAGGCTAATTTTGTATAATTGTTAGTTTTTTTTTTTTTCATTACTGTTTTGGTATGCATAAGGAACTTAAAGTCTTGTCATGAAAGTCAAGTATTATAGTTTTTAGAAGAAAAAGAAAATACTGACTAGTGCCCTTTATGCGACTGGTTTGAGTGAAATGTTTTACGGAAACGCATCAAAATATACTTTTCTATAACGTACTCATATAATTTTCAATAAAAACTTTCTCTTTTCAACAAGACCTATATTTTGATTGTGAATGTTAATTTCCATTAGCCAATGTGAATATATACATAAACTTTATTTAACCCACGCCTTACTGTTATTATATTATGTACCGGATTAGGGATGTCAACGGGGTGGTAGGGTACGGGTAGTAGCTCTCTCGTACCTTACTCGCTGGATAAATATTTGTCTCGTACCCGTATTCATATCCGTCGGGTATCCGTTATGCGGGTACCCGTCTATTTTTTTCATATCCGCAGGTATCCACGGGTATCCGCGGGTATTTACAAAAATATTTTAAAAAATAAATATTTAACCATAATTAGTGCTTAGATCAACAAGTCCCCTTTCTCCGATTGATTCTTGAAAAAAAACAAATAAAAAATCACTACCAATTTATATTGTAGTTTATTTTTGAATAAAATATTAAAGAAATTACTAACTTCATCGATGTCCACCTCTTGCAACATTGTATAAAGTTTCATGTTGTCCAATTTTAATCTAGAAGAGCCTTAAAACATAAGAAGTTCAGTAAAAATTTCTAACAATCACTTAATTAAAATATCTAAGTAAAAGT
>Ga0214544_1004366_pt1 | contig 28477 bp, 15 predicted proteins | sample CNSS3metaG_FD_160074 | JGI IMG/M metagenome (GOLD analysis project Ga0214544, IMG submission 160074) | Root nodule microbial communities from cowpea collected in UCLA plant growth center, Los Angeles, California, USA - CNSS3 | ecosystem: Host-associated > Plants > Roots > Nodule | place: USA...
TATATATATATATATGTTTTAATGTAAATAAAGTATACCCGTCTCAGTTTACCGAACAAATTTCTTAAGATAATTAAAGAATATTCAATAGTTTTTATTTTTTGATATAATTGTAACAATGAAGTTTAGGTATATGACAATTGATACAAACTTCTAATCATGTCCCTTGTTACTAATCCAATTATAATCACTGATTTTATATTTTTATTACATGTTTTAGCGTAGAATTTAAATTAAACTAATTTAAGTACCTGTTTGATTTATTATTAAAGACATAAATATATTGACTATTGAGCATGTGAATCAATTAACAAATAATTGTGGTGTCTACAAAAGTAAATTCAAATTAATTACCCATCAACAGGTCTAACTAATTTAAAGATTAAAAGATGCCTAAAAAATATTTTAATCGTAGCCACTTAACATGACACAGTAGTTCTATATTAAATACAATAGTGTTCATGAGATTATAGAAATGAGCATAGTTATGTTTTTATACGGTCCAAATATTTTGTAAGACCAATTAATATCGCATTTGGTATAACAAGATTTTGGTTTTTTTCCAAACAACATTCAGAATTTAAGGTTCTTATTATAATGAGTTCCACTACTGAAAAACTTAAAAATTTAAAATTCCTGAAAGGAGTTAAATTAAACATAATGTCCTTAATCAAGAAACTAGATAAAGCAGTATCAACTTTAACCAGATAAAACAATATCAACTTTAATCCCAGTGATAACATGTGAAATGTCCAAAAAGAGCATTGCTAAAACAAATGATAAGTGTATGCTTCTTATACACTAGGGTTTCTTTACAAACCAAACAAAAAACACACTACATAAAAAAACATGTATAGTTGTATACACCCTCAACAATTAATATTTGTACCTCCAAAAGATGCACCAACATTACTGAAGGGGAAGAGTTGCAGAACATCAATGATATTGATATTCTCCGGTTGATACATAAATCATCAAAAGAAATTAAATATCTATAAAGTCTAAGCAACAGAGCCAAAATATTCTTGCAAGAACTGATAAAGCTCTTCTGCGACCAAAGCAGGATATTCCTCTTGTGGAAGAAGAGCACCTGCTACTTCCACAAACTTGCTCACCCCTTTAGCTCCCTTAAGAGCTTCCATCTCAGCCTTGGATCTCTTAGGAGATCCTTTGGTTGATACAACCAGCACCGGTGTCTTTCCCTCCAGAGCTGCAAAGAGTTCCAGGAACTCCTCCCGGGATGTCACCGGATCTAACTCACCGGTCAGAAACGCCGCCGGCAAGTATCTCGCTCCTTTTCGTTTTGTCAATGCATATCTGCTTTCTACAATGCCTGGAGTTACATTTTCAGGATTGGCATATACATGAGATTTGTACTGTGATTGGATTGCATTCTCGTTGCTCACCAGCATGTTATACATCATCCACCCAACTGCAGGAGCCTTTAAGGTCCCCCTTAGAAAACCATACCTGTCAGGTTCACGAGGAAGAGTCAAAAAATACACATCAGTTATTTATGTTATAAGACAAGGCTCTTTGAATATATATCAGTGAGAATTATATAGAAATCAAACGAAATTGGCAGAGGAAAAAATAGAAGATCTTGTAAGAGCCACAGAATATTACATTGTTGCCAAGAGTGTGGAGTTATTTTCACCACGGTTGTTAGAGTCGTAGGATTTACAATTTGAATAACTTAAATCCAAAAGATTCTAAAGGCTAACAGTTCTTATCGTGAGGTTGAGGTTTGAATCTTGAAATATGTGCACGAACCTGTGTGACTTAATATTATCACCCATATGAATCATACGATTCTACAGGTATTTATTACTGCTGCTTATGTTTTCTCCGATTCTCAACAAAAAATAAATGTGAGAAGTTGTTTAAGTATAAATTATCGTATGAAAAAGAACTAAAGGAACACACCACTGAATACACCTTATTTGATTATTCCATTGCTTTTTCTCTGAAAAGGTCATCCTTCCCTCTATTTCTCAATTTCTGTTCTTCTAGAACAGAGGCCTCAGAGTCACTTATTCTATATAAACCTTATTAGGTTATATCGTTGCTTTGTTTCATTGTTCAGAAATATCGGCTGTGGTTAGTAAGGCAAAGACGGGGAAGAACATTGTACTGTTTTTGTCAATAGACAAACACACCACACTAATCAGTTGAATGTCTCTTATAAACAATGTGCGCTACTGTTCTTGGGAAGAGCTACCATTTATTGGAAACATACAAATAATTACGAAAAAACTTGTGAGTGTAATTGGGTACAATGCTATAGCAATGTGTTGTGGGTATTTTTATGTATCAGTTTCTATCAGTTGATAGTGGGACTTGGTTATGACTTGTGAGATCTATGGTTACAATACAAATTGTTTACTCAATTCCCAATTTAAGATTATTACACTGAGCACCAATGCACCATACACCATTTACACAGTGCATTTCAAGCTATTTTTACTATGTTGATGAATCATACATTTCAATACAATTTACAACTGAAGGTTCAAAAATTAGCTTGACAATTCAAAACTAAATTTGATACAAACAGATATAATAAAAACCAGAACTGTATCCTTCTACTACCTCAACAATTGCAAGAAATCAGAAAGCAATGTTTGAGCTCGGTGACTTAAATTTGTTTTCCTCCCAGTAGAAATCAGAAAGCAATGTGAAAGTAAGCAGCAAGGAAAAAGAGAGCATCAAAGTACCTTGTTTCCATGCTGGAATCTCGACCAAACACAATAGGAAGAGGGCCAGCCCAAGTTGGTGCAACAGCTGCTATTGCTTTGGGCTTCACCAAACCCTTTTTTGCAGCACGAGCCACTATAGATGCAGCATGCCCTCCTCCGAAAATTATCAGATCATTTTCTAGTTTAACATTAATTATGTTAGTCAAGAACATTATTCAATAATACAAAGGGAGGTCATATTCAACTGCTCATACAAACAGATACACATTCTAGAAAAAATCATTTCAACAGAAGACAATTTATTGATTGTAGTGAAAATAGGTTTGAGTTTAATATCCCTTGTGTAGAAAATACACATAGGGTACTGCATTTATAATAAAGGAAATAAAATACAAATAAAGAATAATAACAAAGAAACTGAAGATAAAAGATAAAGATAAAATATCGAATAATCTAATATATCTAACACAATTAATGGGTAAACAAAGATATACTTGACCTCACAGTTCACAAATGCATCATAGCAGATACTAGATATAACAAAAGAAGAAACTTGGTACCACAAGAGTATCTACTTAATGGAAAAAATATTTCCTAGCTCCAGAGGAAAAAGCTTCTTGTTCTCATAAAGCAGAAAGAATGAAACAAATACTCTCAGCAGCCTTAATATTCCAAATTCGCCAATACAAAAAGAATAAAAAGAAAACCAAAACCCTCAGAAGCAGCAAGCTGGTAAGGAATTATATCTTGAAAAATCAACATGAATAACTTAACAAATATATAATCCAATGCGCTGATAGTAGATTTCTCATATCCAACAATTAAAGGGGGAATAAGAGAAAAAAAAGAACAAAAGCCAAGTAGGTCAGAAATTACATCTTAAAGGAAAAATAAAAGAATAGCTTAACAAAGTTCCTCAAACACATAATCCAATGCAGTAAATTTGATAATTAAATTTATTCTCTACACTGAATTAAAAAATTATGCATAAAAAACAAACTGAAACTGCCCAAAACAAAGTCAATCGTAAAATTAATTATAAGAAAATATTCTTAAAAAGAGATGAATAATAATTGCAAGCCCAGATTTCAAAACTGGAAAGATTAATCTAAGTTAACTGTCAACTGAAAGTTATTACAAAATAGAGTGCCCCTCAACAAGTACCTGGTTGTTTTATGGGACTATTTGGTGAATTGATAAAATCAACCAGAAATTTTTCTAAGACATCAGCATTGTAATCCATCTTTGGCCGATCAGAATAACCCAGGCCCGGCCAATCAACAATTGTTGCCCGCCAATTGGCATTGCCATTACGCTGAACAATGTCTCCGGCCACTGATCTCCATTCCTCAACAGTGCTTACGTCAGAAATAGTTGGCATCATCAAGATATTTTGGGAAGGCTCCGGGCTCTCCTTTACATGCTCCTCATAATAAATATTTATAACATTGTCCTTGAATTTCCATTGCCAATTACTAGTCTGATGGAAAAAGAAAAAACCATTATGTGTAAGGCAACAGAAATGATTGCAAATTCTGACAAGGCTTTGATATTTTCTCTCAATTAAAAAAGCATCCAAATTCCGAGTTTCAATTTTAAATATCCAATGAAAAGATAATTGCCTCTATAAGCCAACGAAGAAAAACCAATAGAATGTTTATTACACTAACGACATAATGGACTTCTGAATTTCTGATATAGTGAAGTCTTCTTTCTGAAATCTTAGTAAAACACTAGACCCAAACAACATTTAAAGTAATATTATCACTATAGTTTCTCACTTTAACCTTCTAAATACTGAAAGTGTGTGTAGTTAAATGGGTGAAAATGATCATCCACGCATCCACGAATTCAGTACAATAATTTAACAAAACCGAGAAAGTAATTTGGAGAACAAAACTAGTGAAATGAAATAAAGTCATTAACAGTTAGAGCTGGAAGTTATTCTAACCTTCAAAGGGGAGGATTTGTCGTTGGCAGAGACATTAGAATAATCGAGAGTAGTTGAAGCCCGAATTTTTAAGGGGCTAAGGAATCTGACAGAGTGAGGGTAAAAGGGTGCCCCAATTTTGGCGTAAAGGTTAAATTTGGGAGATGAGGAAGGCATAAATGTTGCGTAGAGAGCCATTGGAGAATGCAGCAGAGCTTCGATGGATAGTGGTGGAAGCTTAAACTGAAAAATTGAAGACCTAAAATTTAATGACCCAGCAGAAAATGCTGACCTAGGAGTCGTTGAGATTTTTGGTAGGTGATGGTAAAATCAAAAATCAAAAACTATGCTTCCTCGAGTTGTGTCAACTAGATGTTCATACCGGTAAGGAAAAAGATGTGAAAAAAATCGATCTCCACATATTTTGTAAAATAATAATATTATTACGGTGTATTTTTAAAATTACAAAATTTATTAAAATAGTATATAACAACATTAAAACTTTTTAAAAACAACATGATTTTATATTTTTTAATTTATCTCAATATTATTCTTCTAATATCCACGTGTATACATAGTTGTTCTTTAAATAAACTTAGATAAAATATTTTTATGAAGTTTGATATTTCAGTTAAATAAATATTTTAAAGTTGATTTATCATTTAATTGTCATTACATAAAATATTATTAAAATAGAAAAGAAAAAAGAATATAAATAATGAGAGACTACACTAACCCTTTTATGATAAAACTTACACACCTCATTAAATAGAGATAAACTAATAAAAGAATCTAAATAAATATATAAAGGTAAAAATATTAAACTGTTTATAATGTTTTGTATAAATAAAAGTAAAAAATTAATCAATTTATTAGCAAAATGATTTTTTTTCAAAAAACAAGTGAAAAAGCTTTGAACTATATATATTTACAAAGATACAAACACCAATATTATTGTCTTTAAGATTCTAAGACACCACTTCCTTTAACCATACTCTAAAATATAAGTGTCACATATCAAATCAAAATCTATATAAATAGAAGTATAAAAAAGATGAAAAATTATATACATATTCATTACAAATATTTCTAAGAATACCCCGCATATGTAATTAAACAAGTACAGTACTTAATCGTACCATCATTATTCATCATAAGGCAATTAGTATAACTTGTCATATTTCGTTTATAAATAAAATTATTTTACCCTTTTTAATTTGAATATTAAAAAATTTTAACTCCAAAAAAATAAAATATATCATTCGTATGATTCTTAAATTTATTATCTGTAACAACTTTTTGAAGAAGTACATTATCATCCAAAATTCAATTAAACAAATCTTTGTCATCATTAATCATCGAATAAGAAAAATCATATTAATGAGTACCGTTCATGTTTAAGTTTAAGTGTAATAACTTAAGAAAATAATTATAATGAATTGAAGAATTGTGGTAATATAAAGATGTTGGTATTTGAAATTTGGGGTTGGCAACGCAGGTCCACCATTAAAATGGTAGCACGAGTTACACATTTCAAGCTGCTTTGATTTGCCTACCTAACTCACATTTTGTAATTTGTAATGGGTAAAGTATAATTTTAAATTGTTTAGAATGGTTTAGGGTGGGAAAAAATCCAATTTTTTTATCCAATTCATTTAAGATCCATTTTATTAAAAATCCGATCTATTTAAAATTTATTTTATTGGATCTTGATTTCAATTTGATTTACATTTTATATATTTTATGGATTGAATATCCATTATCTGAATCTGGATTTTCAAAAATGGATAATCTAAAAAATTCAATCAAAATTTTCAATATAAATTTTTATTTGGGCTAGACTGAAGGTCGAGATGGTCTAGCTCAAATTTGGCCGTATACGGCTGAGTCAATCCTGTACAAAATTTGGCTGTACTCGGCCAAATTCACTTGAGTTGACCCCAACTAAAATTTGGCCCAATCCACCTCGACCAAATTTGGCTGTATTCAGTCATGTCAACCCCGACCCAAATTTGACTGCATTAGGCTAAGTTGGTCCCAAGCGAAATTTGGTCGTATTTGGCTGAGTCTGCCGCGTCCAAAATTTTGTCGTATTCAGCCTAATTGGCTTCGATCGAAATTCGGTCAAATTTAGTCGAGTCGGCCATGATGAAAATTTGGCGAAGTCGACTCTGACCCGAATTTGGAAGTATATGGCCAAGTCAATCCAAGGAAAAATTTGGCCCTTCCGATTGAGCCAGTCATAGTCGAAATTTTGCAGTAGTCAGCCAACTTGACACCAACCGAAATTTAGTTGAACTCAGTTGAGTCATCCTCGATCGAAATTCGACCGAGTCGGTCCCAAGAACACAAGTTTTAGAAAATTTAATTTAATTTTTTTATAAAAAATAAATTATGAATTTTGAACTATATCTAAATATTTGGATCTGAATTTAATCTCTATCCAAATATTTGGATTTGAATTTTAAAAAATCCAAATTAGTTTTACTGAAAAAATAGATTTGGATAAAAAAATGATCCAATTATTTGGATCTAAAATGGATATGGATTAGATCATTAAAAATCCAATCCAGATCACCCATAGTTTAAATGAGTGAAAATGATGGTAAAAATAAAGTGGATATCATGATTTTTCTTTCTACCCAGTTGAATGCATGAAAATGCAAAGAAATTGCAACCGGTCACCACCGTGTAAAACCTTTCTCCTAAAGTACCCTTCTCCTAAGCATCTTTGTTTGTGTTCTCCTAAGTTTGTTTATATCTTACCGAGGGCCTTGCATTGTTGTCATGGATTTTAAACATTATAATTTATTAACATTTCATCAAATCGATTTCATGTACTATTAGGAAAATATATAGCTCAATGAGTTTTATATTTCTTTCATGAAAGACTATGTACAACCTCCTGTCTAAAAACTAACATTATATTAATAATATTACATTATAATTCATTCAACTTTCAAAGTTTGAGGCTCATATACCTAACATAATACATTATATTTAAAACATAATTGATCATGCTAAGTTTATGGAGGATTAAAATCAATTAATGATGTTGCATGATGTTATACATAATTGATTATAATACATAAATAATTTAAAAATAGAAAGTTCATTTTTTTTTTCAATTCAGTGATTTAAGAAAAAACTTATTTTCCTTTTTTTTATTCTTTTCAACTAAGCAGTTTATCTAAATATTTATTTTTCAACAAACCAAACAACTTTTATGTTTTATATTTATTTATTTATTTTTCTTATATGAACACTTTCTTCTTCCTCCCGTCTCCACAAAGACTTAATTATTATAAGTGAAGATTAATAGATTATTAAAATATCACCACAAAGAATTAGAGAGTTCATGTTAATGAAAATGAACTGGTTGAATGTTTTCGGATAGATTATAAAAAGTAAATACATTTTATGGAAAAACTTATTAAAATATATTTGAACTTATTTTAATAAATTTTGCACGCAAACTTAAACTTATTTGCTTTATTCAATTAATCTGTATTTGGATAAATCATACATTTAAGTACTTCAATAAGTTAATATCTTATATTACCGGGGAATTTGTTTACAAGTTCGCTGCGAATCGTGTTAAGATGAACTAAAAATGCTTATGGAGATCACAAGCTACTTTAATAAAAAAAAAAAGTTTAGTTTATGTAGAAAAAGATAACATAAGTTTAATTTCTTATAAACTCTTCCATTTGTAAAACGCTTATCTAAATTATTTACCCAAACTTGACCATTATTATTTGCAGTTTAAGTTTGTGCTGGTCCATGTCACCTGCACCATATTTGAAATCAGAAAATAGTAAGAAGAAAAGAAAATAAGTACAAAAGAATGCGAGTTATGAAGCAAAAAGAAAGATTCTTAATGTAGCATAAGCATTATATTTGCTCAGTCTGGCTAATTGGTTTGTAAATGTAGAATGCAGAGGCTGCTGGCATAACTTGTGAGTGAAGTAATGATATATATTGTGTCTGGCACTTTCTTCTCCACAATTTTCTTTTGAAGAAGAAAAACCATATAGTATAAAGATAATCGAAACAGGTTTGTCTTCTTGCAACAAAAGATTTTTCATACAGAGGAATAATCAAACCCAATCAGCATTTTTAAAAACCCAACTATTTACCAACTCTGTCAAACTTTGTTGGTAATGGAAGATTCTATTATGTCAATACAACCATAAGCGCCAACCAAAAGGGCAAAAAAGATATTAAGCATAATGATCAATCATTAAAAAGAATTTTACCAAATTCATATGGAGAGGAACACTCTTGTTATCTTGTCTTCTTGCATTTGATGCATTAAGGGTGCCATGGAATGGAACTATATTCACTAAGCCGATGCAATGAACTGAGCCAACATCTTTCCATTGAAAAAGTTACTACCAAAGAATTGATGTTGCCGGAAAATCTAAGTGGCATGGTATTTGGGAGGCCTTAAGCAGCTTGTTCATCAGCGGATTGAAACATTCCATGTTTATTTGTCTCCGTGAGGGTAAAGTGATGTTTTGACAATTATTTTTGTTGTGACCGTAATCGCTGTATTCTGAATAACTCAATCAAGCGCTGCTCCTCACTAGTTTGTATGGCTTTGTTGGTCCATCCTTTTCACTTGTCTCTTTTTGTCTTCCAACGTGTCTTGTACTCTAGAGGAATGATGGTAGAAAAAACAGTAGTTATTGGCTTTCTTCTCATTTAAAGGGCATTAACCATTTCACCATACTTCTCCAGTAAGGGCGGAAAAACCACTAGACAGAACAACTAGATGCTTCTCTAGTAGCCATTATATTAGACCAACATGCCTCACATATGCCAAATTGCTGTCATGTCGCAGGATGGAGCTATCTAGATCGCCAATTTGGAGAAAATCAAGAAACAATTGTGTATATTCCTTACAAACAAAGGCAGTCAAGATAAGCTACTGGATCAATCACCTGTCACCAGTAATCTCTGCAAGAACAGCATCCATCTTTGAACGAGTGGAAGCGGCTTCTATCTCTCACTACGATTTCTACTTGATAAATTTTAGAAATCAGCTTCATCACGGTATGGCAGTCCCCACAAACCCTAAGATTCTTCACAATTCTTAAAATCCTTCCTTTGGGAAGTTTTGCTATTCCAAAAGCTGCAGCAAGCTTCTCACTGTGCTTAGAAACTGAATCTTCTTTTTCTTCCTCTTCAATATCATGCAGAACACTCCTTAGCTGTGGCGCATAACCTGCTTCTACTCTGAGTCTCAACATTATTTCCCTCAGTTTTTCATGAGCCTCTTTTGTGACCTCATTAGGCTTTTCACCTGCCACAAAACGATAGATGACCTTGTCAATTTCTATCATGCTCCAACCAGGAGTTTTTTTCATGCTATGCTCAGTCATGGTTCTTCTGATGTTGGCAACATCCTTCCATTTCCCTGCAACGGCATAAACATTTGAGAGTAGTACATGGTCACCAGAGTTGTCTGGGTCCATTTCAGCCAGCCTTGCTTTCACAAGCTCTGCCAATTCAATATTACCATGAATGCTACAAGCCCCAAGGAGTGTCCTCCAAATGATAGCATTAGGAGAAACTGGCATTTCACATACAAATTCATAGGCCTTATGCAACCTAGCAGCTCGACCATACAGATCAACCATGCAACCATAATGCTCAATGGCAGGTTCGATACCGTACACATTCTTCATCTTAGAAAAAAAACTATACCCTTCCTCAACCAAGCCACTATGGCTACAAGCATACAGTAGCGATATAAAAGTAATACCATCTGGCCTAACTCCAGACTCTTCCATCTCATGAAAAAGCTGTATTGCCTCTTCTCCATAACCATGCATAGCAAGCCCTGCTATTATCGATGTCCAAGAAACAATGCTCCTTGCCACCGGCATATTCTGAAAAACCAACCTAGCCATAGCCACATTCCCACACTTGGAGTAGGTATCTATGAGAGCATTATTCACAGAACCAACATAAAGAAACCCAGCTTTCTCCAGAAACCCATGTAAAATCTTCCCAAACTCAAACGCCCCAGCCTGTGCACAAGCAGACAGCACCCCAGTGAGGCTCACTTCATTTGTCCCAATTCCCTCGCGCAGCAACTCCCTGAAAAACCCAAAAGCCTCGTCAAAACAACCATTATGAGCAAACCCAATAATCATAGTGCTCCAAGAAACCTCATCTCTAAGAGGCATATCACAAAAAACTCTCCTCGCCAACCCAAGCTCACCTGCCTTGGCATAACCAGCAAGCATGGCATTCCACGAGGTCAAATTCCGAACAGGCATTCGCCCAAACACGTTCCCCGCTCCTTCCACGTCACCACATCTGAAAGCCGCAGTGACAGCAGCGTTCCATGCGACGACGTTTGGTTCAGACATTTCATCGAACACTCGTCGCGCGGAGAGGGAGTCCCCGCATTCAGCGTACATGCTGATCAACGTTGTCCCAACGAAGATATGGGTGTCAAAGCCGTGGTGAAAAGCTTGAGAATGCAGCTGAATGCCGGGTCTGAGTTGGCGAGAGTTGGCAACCCCTTTGAGGACAAAGGCGAAAGAGAAGCTGTCGGGGTAGAGGGTAGGTTGGCGACGCAGTTGGATGAATGGGTGGAGAGAAAGGAGAGGGGTTTGGGAGAGTGAGAGTCCGCGTATGAGGGTGTTGTGCATGAAGGTGTCGGGGTTGGGGAAATGGCGGAAGAGGCTGAGAGAGTAGTGAAGAGCATCGGAGATGGAAACGGCACAGTGAAGGAGGAGTTTGCCAAACACGAAGGGATCTGCGTGAAGACCGGTTTTCACGATGTGACCGTGGATTTGCTTCGTGGGTTTCAGGTTTCTGCACTTTCTAAGCAGACAAACAACCCATCCTTCTTCCATTCCCTCCCCCATCATTCAAGCTACTAAAGCTCCACTGCATGTTATTGAATATAATCTATATAAATTTGATATATAACATGTATACTTAAAATAAGTAATTAAAAGATAATTCCTTATGTATGATTTTTCTGGTTTTTTCTTTTAATTCTTTTGTTTAATCTTTTTAAAATGTTTTATATTCAATATCTTTATATTTATTATTTTTATTAAATTTAAATTTAAATTTAATTTTTGATATAAATAATTATATTTATTTTTAATTTGAGATCAACTTTAATTTTTATATTAAAATTAATATTTTTATTAAATATTATCGTTTAAGATTATAACTAATTCAAAATTAGAATAAAAATTTTAAGAATTAAATTAAAAATGAAGATAAAATTGTTTAAATTTAAATAAAATTAAGAATAAAAATAATATATATATATATATATATAATATTATTTTACGGCTAACTTGATATAAATATTTAAAAATATTTAAAAGTCCTAAAAATTTAATAAAATAAAAAAAATTAAAGAATAACTTTTAATGATTTAAAAGATATCGATAAAAAAATAAAATGGACAAAATTTGAAAGTTATTTAAATAAAATTATGACGAATTAAAAAAAAATTAATGAAAATAGGGATAAAAAAAAAAACTATTTTAGCCTTATATTTACATGAAACCCCTTTCTTTTTTGTAATTTTAATGTTATTTTTAAAAAAGAAAAAATAGGTGTCTAGTGTGTGCACCTAAAAGGAATGTGAATATGTGATATTTGTTTTACTGTGTTCTAAAATTTTGGGACTAGCTCGGGAGTGAAGATTTGGAAGAAAAAACGGCACCTAAGAATAAAGATCAATCCCGTACCGTACCGGAGTCGCGGCGGAGAGAAGAGATGGAGTCGGCGGGGGAGTGGCTAGAGAAGGCGCTGGTGGAGTTGTGCTCCAAGATTGAAACTGGTTTAGGTTTAGGTTTGGATGAAGAGATCATCAAAGGCCTCGTTTCTTATTGCGACCTTGCCCAGCCACAAGATGCCAAAGAGTACCTTGACGTAATTTTATTCTACTTTGCCAAGGATAACCATTTTTATTTTATTTTATGAAATTTTGGTTCCTATTGCTTCGAATCCGTAATTATTTTATTTGTTATTTTAAAACTTGTTCTGCAAGTGATCCAAATCACAGATCTTTTCACTCTCTGGAAATTTAGGATATTAGGGTTCAATGTGCTCGGATTGTAATTATTATTAAATTAATCACTTATAATTGAAGTTTAAGGATTAATCGTTTTGAATATCCTTACAATGCATTCATTTTTATTTCTGATTAGGTTTATCTTTATCTTATTTTGCTTTGCAGAATATAATTGGTCAGGAAGCAGGGAAAACCGTGATTGCAGAGTATTTACGGCGAAGAGGTTATTCAGAGTTCAGTGCCAACTCAGATGTTCCAACTACCAAATTACATGCGTATGTCAAACCGCCATCTGTTGAGACATCAGCTGGTGGAACTAAGAAATCAGTTAGAGCATCAAAAGGTTCAGGCCGCAGCCATCAAGCAGAACCCAGCAAGAATGTGATTAGCAGCAATCAGGAAAATCAGACTCCAACTGGTGGAAGTGAATCGAGAACGTCACAAAAGGGAAACCAAGTGAATTCCAAAAAGAAGAAAGCTGGGAAAGTTGTTTCCCTTGCTGAGGCTGCCAAAGGGTCAATTGTGTTCCAGCAGGGAAGGCCATGCTCTTGTCAAGCACGTCGACACAGGCTGGTCAGCAATTGCTTGTCCTGTGGCAAAATAGTTTGTGAACAAGAAGGAGAAGGGCCTTGTCATTTTTGTGGTGCACTTGTGTTGAGAGAGGGAAGCTCCTATGCCGGTCTGGAAGAAGGTTTGCCTCCCTTGTCAGATGCTGAGGCTGCTGCTGAAGCTTATGCAAAAAGGCTTGTGGAATATGATAGGAACTCTGCAGCGCGTACAACAGTTATTGATGACCAAAGTGACTACTATGAGATTGATGGAAACAGTTGGTTGTCAAAGGAGGTATTCTACTCTGATTACCACTTGTAATTGTTGCTCACATGTGATAGTTGTATAATGAGTTATGATGCATTTGAGAATTTCTTTTTTGTCTTCCTTCTTTAGGAAAAAGAACTATTGAAGAAGAAGCAAGAGGAGATGGAAGAAGCTGAACGAGCCAAACGGAATAGAGTTGTAGTGACTTTTGATCTTGTTGGCCGCAAGGTTTATATTTTAACCATGTGGTTTTACCTAAAGTTACTAGTTGGATTTGCTGCACCATGAATGTGTAGAATTTGAAACAAACGTCTTTTTCTTGTGTGATTATTTCCTGGTATCTACAGATGTATATCAAGTTATCATGCTTCCATTCATTATTTTGATGGTATTGCATATTGCATGTTTCGGTTTGTATAGAATGGAAATCTTGAATGTGTCAAGCGAAAGTCCTTTCAGTGATATACTATCCATTGTCTTACATGCCTTCACCTTTTTTCCCGTTGTTGTTGCTTGTATGTATAATAAATAGCCTTTGTATGCTTTTTAATCCTTCTATTCTGCAGAGCGCCTGTTTTCCATTTTTGACCCTGAATTATGTCTTGCAGGTCCTTGTGAATAAAGACGAAGTTTCAGAATTACAGTCTGAAAATAGAATATTACGTCCACGGGATGATAGGGAAGCCAACCGTATCAAACCAAACCCAACTCTTAAGTTTCAACCGGTTTTTGTGGACCTGGGCTTTAGTAGGAAGTCTGCTAAAGATAAGCAATCACATAAAGGTATAAGCAAGGGCTTGTGCTTAGAGATCACTGGAAGAGTGCAGCATGATAGTAATGACCATAAGTATTTTGTGATGGAAAACCAATTGGCAACAGCTTCAAATGAAAATGTTTGGCATGTATCTTCGGGAAATGGACTGCACATGGAAGATGATGGTGAATGTTTACAGAACTATGGTAAATAAAGTGCCTTGTCCAGCTTTTACTGATTATAGGTACACTTTCATCTGTTTTCTTCCATTTTGTTTTTTATTTGCTCGTATAAGCCATGAAATTAATGGTCCCAATCACCTTTTTTCAGAAAGAAGAATTTTAGGCAACGTTATTTTTATTTGTACAATGTTCAGATATTATGTGTTACGGTGACTGTCTTAGTGTATCTTCATGTTTCCCCTTGACCGGCTAGACATTACCTCCCTATAACGAACTATTGATAAAGGGATGGTGTCTAATTCTTTAGAGATGCCTTGTTGGAGACAACCATTATAATCACTGAGATTGGACCCAGCAAATGATCATTTGGTTACAAACACGTCATTTTTTAGGCATAAGTGGTCACAAAGACTTGGCAACTAATCATTTATTAATACATCTCTTTATATTTAGAGAAAGATATTCCAAAATGAAGAAATGTCAAAGTCTGATAATTGTATCCTGGTTACAAAGACTTGGCAACTAATCATTTACTAAAACATCTCTTTATATTTAGAAAAAGATATTCCAAAATGAAGAAATGTCAAAGTCTGATAATAGTATCCTTTAGTGATGAAGAACTTTTGAATTAAACCAATCTTCTTTAGTTTTTGTCTAATCAATAAATGAATAGACTTGTCTAATTATATTAATAAACTCGTCTAATTTGTATATGAACAAACTCGACTAATGTGTATTGCAAAATTTATTTAAGCAATCAATGGACATTTTCGTTTAATGTGTATTAATACGGTCATATAATTTGTGTATAGATAGATTCTCTAAAATATATTGTTAGACACCTTTAATCAATGTATAAATAGACTTGTCTAATATATATTATTAGATTAGTCTAATAAGGCAATGGACAAAATCATTTGATGTGTATTAATAGACTTATGTAACCTGTGTATAGACAAATTTAGATAGTGTATATTAATAGGCTTGTCTAACCTGTATATGGATAGACTTGTCAAATATATATTGTTAGATTCGTCTAATCAGCATATGACAAACTCATCTAATATACATTGTTAGGATTGTTTGGTCAATGTACGAACAATGTTGTCTAATATATATTATTAGACTCATCTAATAATTGGATGGAGAAAGTTGTATAATGTATATTTTTAAACTCATTTAATTAATATGTGGAATGATTCCTATAATGGTTTTTGTTATATTCGACTAATTAGTTAATGGAAATAGATATCTAATATGTATTGATAGACTCATCTAATATGTATATGGACAAATTCGTTTAAAACATATTATTAAACTCATCTAATATGTATATGGACAAATTCGTTTAAAACATATTATTAAACTCATCTAATCAATGTATTGACAAACTTGTGTAATATATATTGCAAAACTCGTTTAATCAATAAACGAATAAGTTTGTCTAATATGTATTAATAGACTCGTCTAATATGTGTATGAACAAATTTATCTAATGTATATTGTAAAACTCATCTAATTAGTCAATGAACATACTTATCTAATGTGTATTAATATACTCATTTAATTCATGTATCAGCAAACTTGTCTAAAATATATTGTTAGGCTCATCAAATCAGTGTATGAATAGATTTTACTAATATATGTTGCTAGACTCATCCAATAAGTGAAAGGACATCATCTAATATGTATTAATAGACTCATCTAACATGTGTATAAACATACTCATCTAATATATATGGTTAGACTATTTTAATTAGTGAATAGACAAATTCGTCTAATGTGTATTAATATACTCGTTTAACCTTTATAGACATATTCGTTTAGTGTATATTAATAGAATCGTCTTACATGTGCATGGAAAAATTCATTTAATTTATATGGCTAAACTTGCCTAACTAGTGTAGGAATAAACTTTAGTTTATGAATAGACTCATCAAATGTATATTATTATATTTGTCTAATATATATTGTTTGACTATATTAACTCATTTGATATATAAAGTAATAACAAAAGTTGAACGTAATTCAATATTTGTTAAAATATAAAACACTAACAACTATCAAAAGTATTATAGTAATTAATTATGTTTTTAATATTAAATAAGTGATATATTAAAAATATATTATTTATTAAAATAAGATTACAAATAGTATTGTAACGTCCCAATTTAGTTGAATAATTCAAATAAATAGAAAGCTGCATGTTTATAGTATAAAATAGGGCACCAACATAAAGTATATTTAGAATTAACCTTTTTTAATTATCCTAAGTTATACTAGAATGGAAACTCAAAGACACACAATGTTAGGAAGCCTAATTACATCGCAACCTCCTTGCTAACATCACGACCACCAAGAGTTTTCATATCTGCTCACACCAAAGATTTGGTGATCATCGTAAAAAGGAAAATGGGTGATCATTACAAAAAGGAAAAGTCAAAGAAGAGAACAAACACAAAAAGAAAGGGGTAAGCTAAAGTAAAAATAATTTTCAACATGTTATTAAGCAAGTAAATGTTAAATCAGGTTATAAACATACAAAGCAATAAGTACCCAATTCATGTGATAGCAAACAAATGCAGGACCCTATGACTCAATTACTGTATTATATTCTTGATATAGAATTCTAAAGGAAGTATGTGTCTATGTTGGTTTCTAAACTCTGCAAAGTCTAGAGACAAGTAGTTATCACCCAACCACACACAGAGTTAATCCTCTAATGTCTTGGGCCCAATATGTTCCAAGACAGGAACCTCCTGTCACTCTCACCACATAAATAATTATGCTCTATGTGAGCGTGAACGATTATTAGAGTTCAGGATACATTCCTTTATCTAGACATTTCCTTTATCTAACTTCCCTTATCTGGAATAAGAGGACTGTAGTGTAAGAAAGCTCTAACAAGGCTCACTACAACTCAACAGTAGTATAAGAAGCTGAATAAGAGGACGTACAAGTATGAAAATGAGACATTGACAAAGACTACGTGAGACCATAGTTTAGGAACAAAGACAAGTGGAAAGAAAACGGGGTTTTAATGTAACTTACAAGGTGATATGAGCTCAGGCAGCTTCGAAAAAGGACAATTCACTAGCTCAAGGGGCAAAAGCTGGTAGTAGAGCTCTTGCAACACTACAAGGGAAAAACTGTTTTCTGTAAGAAGTGGCAGGATGAGAAGTAAGTGATTGTGAGGAAGTTTTGGGGTCTAAAGTGTGTTGAACTTGGACCTTTGAAAAGGCTAGACTCAATTCCTCTTTAGGATAGAGTTTAAAATAGAAAAAGGAGACCTTACAAGTACAACATATATTAAAATATAAAACAATAATAATAAAAGTTAAACATAATCCAATATAAAATAGTTATTGAAATTAACTTTTATAATGTTAAACATGTTCCAATAAATATTAAAAATATTATAACAATTAATTGTGTTTTCAATATTAAAAATATATTATTTATTAAAATAAGATTACAAATAATAAAAAATATAAAATATTAATAAAATTAAACATAATTAACTATTTGTTAAAATGTTAAAAAATAAATAGTTAGTGAAATTAAACTTTTGTAACATTAAACATAATCCTATTAAAAATATTATTTTAATAGTAATTAGTTGTGTTTTTAATATTGAAATAATACTACAAATATATTAAAAAAATAAAAAAAAATTACAATACACGAAAATTAAATTTGAAAATATAAACTAAGAAAAATTTTGCATTGTTCGATTTTTTTAATTCAAATGAAAATTATAAATGAAAATTTAAAAACAATAAAATACTTGCATTGTTAGTACTAAATATTTTACTTTAGATAAATGTAAATTAGATGCATGGAATTTTATATATGAGAGGAAGTTATGTTAATATATTAATTTGAATTAAAACTCATCATTACTGTTAGTATATTAAATTTCAATTTCTATGAAGAAACGAAGGAATGATATGAATTTGTAGTGTGGGAGTAGTATAGTAGCCTGAACAACAATGCATACGTTAGATATTTATTAAACAGTTACGTAACTAACATTTATACTACATAAATATTTTTAAATATCTAAATTGCATTATATTTAAAACTAATACTGAATATAGATTTATGATAAAAAATAATTATATTATAATACAAGATTATATTTAACTATTAAAAAATATATATTAAGTTACTAATGTAAAGATTCAAACAAATATTCATAAGATTTTTTAAATTATCTAATAAATTAAAAATATTATAATATGTTTTAACATATAAAAACGGAATGAGATAAATATCTATATCAAATTTTAAACATTAATATAGAATTTGTGTATCCTAACTTTTCCTTTTATGAGAAGGGAACTCTAATTATCCATTTATAGTTGAATGTTGATGATTCATGTATCCACGTCACCTCCTTAGGCAAAATGTCAATAACACATTCGATGTACACTTGTCCTGGGATAGTCTATTTATATTAGTCAGCGAGAATTTCGAGCCTAAACCCGCAAAACCCTAACCATATTTCCCACACTTTTCACTTGGCTTCCTCTGCCACACCAAACAAACCCCTCGCTTTTGAAAACGCGCGTTTCAGGCGAAGATGGTTGGCGACAAGACGAAGAAGTTGAAAATTGCTGAGAATTTGGAAGATACCATCGACGAAAAACTCATCCTCTCCATTGAGAAGTTGCAAGAGGTCCAAGATGAACTCGACAAGGTTTCATCGTTTCCCATTCCACCTCATCTTTCTACGCTAAATTCTCACTCATAGATTGAATTCATATTTTTCAGGTTTTTAGGTTTTCATTCTCCGTTTTAAACTGTCCCAAATTTCTAGGATTCCTTTAATTAACGTAACTAAATTGGATTTTATGAATTGTGAATGTTATTTATGCTATTAGTGCATTGACGATGAATTAAAAAATTTTGCTATTGTGCATTGATTTTGAATTTCAATTTGAATTTGAATTTCTATTTTGATGTCGTTGTAGATCAATGAGGAGGCGAGTGATAAGGTCCTCGAAGTAGAGCAGAAGTTTAACGAGATAAGGAAGCCAGTTTACGATAAGCGAAATGAGATCATCGTCAAATCTATTCCTGATTTCTGGTTTACTGCTGTGAGTTTCATTTTGTTGATTTGATTATTGTTCTGATGGATACGAATTTGAAATATTTTGTTCGATTTGTTTGGCTTGTGCAGTTTATGAGTCACCCTGCCCTTTGTGAACTTCTGAATTTAGAGGATCAAAAGGTTTGACTTCTATCCTCATACGTGGTGAAGTTTTGCAATTATGTTAATTGTCCTTCGTGATCGATTCAATCTATTTATTTACTTGGGGTGTTTTGCCACTTTGTGAGGTTTACATGAGAGTGCTTTCAATGCTTTGTTCCGTTGATTATTGATAAACCTGTTGATGAAGTTTGAATCATTTTCCGTACCCTTTGTTTGTAGATATTTAAGTATTTGGGTTCTCTCGAGGTTGAAGATAATAAAGATGTCAAATCTGGTTACTCAATCACCTTTGTAAGTTATTCTTGCTCTTTTTCGCACTCTCTCACGCCCAGAAAAACACCTTGTATTTACTTAAGTGGTGCTATCCTTTATAGCAGTGATTTAAAAGTGTCTACATACAAGGACCAGTTGATAATCACCTTTAAGGCTAGCCAGATGTTAATTCTCTACAGACAAAAATTGACTAGTTTTTAATTCTTTTTTTCCAGAATTTCAATCCCAATCCATATTTTGAGAATACAAAGCTTACAAAGACTTTTACCTTCTTTGAAGAAGGATCAACAAAGATAACTGCTACCCCCATTAAATGGAAAGAAGGCAAGGTAAGGCCATGAATTCATTTATTCTCACCATCCCATCAGCACCTACAGTTTTTACTTTGAAACATAATCCTTGATTATATAGGGATTACCCAACGGAGTCAATCTTGACAAGAATGGGAAGCGGGGTCGTATTGATATCAGGTTGATACCTAAACTTTTATTTTTATGCTCTTTTTTAGTTTCTGAGCACAGTAATATTATAAACAAAGATAGCCATGGTTATGCACCCATTGTCGTTTTTGGAAACTAGACCTCTCGTTTTCTTGGCCAGGCCTTTTCTTTTGGAAAAAGAAAAAGAGAAACTACTGTTGGAGGCTGCAGTTTTCTGGCATTCAAATTGATCAATTGACAGATCAAGAAAATATACCTAGTTTGTGATGTTTGCTTTCGTTATGTCATATTCCACTTTGATTCAGAAGACATGGCTGTATTTTTCAATGTGTTTCCCTGTGACACTTTTTCTATGTTGTATTATACTTTTCTATACAAGAATAACTATTTGAAATATTAGTGGCACTTTCTATGTAGTAGTATACTTTTCTACACTAGAATAACTATTTAAAGTGTGAAGAGCATTGACCTATGCAGAGTTGGTAGAAATAATCTATTCGTACTAGTTGGAAATCTCCAGTTTTGTTTTGAAATCGGAACAAGGATGATAGCATGCAAATATTTGATGCCCTGACCAAATGTTTTAACTGGATAATTTTAAGCAAGTCAGAATAACTGGGTAATTTTAATAAAACTTCTTTCCCATGTGTCAACAAAAGCTTTTGGTGTTAATCATTGTTAGTTAATATATTTGAAGGAAATGTTAATAAATCTCCTGCCATGATGGACTCAATGGCCAGTATTTAAATTTTCTTGTGTCAATAAATGCAGTTTCTTTACTTGGTTTAGTGACTCTGAACAGAAAGAAGATGCGGATGAAATTCATGATGAGGTATATTTTTGTCTAGCCTTATAAGATTCTTTCCAGATGGAAGTTCTTTAGTGATTTTCTGTTTTGTTTTTCACTTTGGTCCCAAAACATTAATCACACTAAATGCAGGTTGCAGAATTGATCAAAGAAGATTTATGGCCAAATCCACTTACTTATTTCAACAATGTAAGTTAAATTTTAACCTTTTTGTCTTCTGTGTATTGTATTTTCAAAACTCACACTTAATTACTCATCCTACTTTGCTAATTTCTCCCATGGTGTTTCTAATGGTAATTGACTTGGGAACAGGAGTTTGACGAAGAGGATTTTGATGATGAAGGTGATGATGAGGTAATTGAAGTTCGAATTTACTTAGAAAAGAATAGATAATTGACAAATATGATTGGAGTATTGTTGTTTATGTTTTGTGGAATCTTGCTGGGTCCGTGCTTTAATTCGTCCCAAATTCAGTCAATGGATACTAAACCTAAATCAGAATTGACTCAAAGTTTAATGCTGAACATGTACAAGTCACTTATAGCAGTCGTATTTTGAACTCAGGTTTAACTGAATGCTTTAATTTTTGGTTATATAGATGTTAACATAAAGAAAACGAATACAAGAAACACCAATGTGATGTGAATTCTATTTAATAATTGAATATATGGAAAAATATTTTATCATATCATAATTTCTTGAGGGTTAGTTTATTTTTCTTATTCATTGGGATTTATTTTATCAGGCTTTAGTTCCTGAGTTAGTTAGGATTAGATTATAAAGATGGGTTAGTACCACAGGTTTTATGAATATGTCAATACTTTTGTATACATCTAAGTTAATATCAATTCAGTGTTTCATCTTCTTTTTTCTTTATTACTCCTTAATATATCTGGAGGTGTATGATTTCAATTCAACAATAACAAAAACGGTTTTTGTGAAGATACATCAAAATCCTGAAAGTTGTAATCATTCATGATCTGTAAACAACAAAAAATATGAATGCATTTTAAGATGTTTGATACAAGTTATTGCTACTTTACTTAATAATAGCATTTTAAGATGTGTTTTAAATTCTAAATGTCATTAGGACTTCCAAAATATAGTGGATAGAAATATTTTCTTAGAAAGTATAATTATCATTGACAGGAAAAGGATGAGGATGACCAAGAGGATGATGATGATGAGGAGGAAAGCAATGACATTTGAAAAATGCCTTATGGTGGTGTTTATTTTTCGTATTTATTTTTCTCTGGTTGAGTATGTAGGTTTTTGGGCATGGTGGCCATTGCCATTTTTTCAAGGTTTTTAACAGGTGGAACTATCTAGAAAGTTAGTAGTTCTCTGACCATAATTTATTAATTATTCTGTGAAGTTGTTTTGCCGGCACTTTTTTTGGGTTGTTACTACTGGTATACTAGTTCTCTCAACTGTTCTTTGTTGTGGAATTACATAGTAAAGTTACAGTATTTATTGTATATTTGGATCTGTTATCATAAAATTACTATTCAGGAATCTTGCCAAGATATTCCACCATTTCAAATGGTTTGCCATCTGTTTTTCCAAGTTGGTTTGGTCTTTCTTTTCCTTTTCTATTTATTTATTGATAATATGTTATTAACCAATTATTATCAACCCACACAATTTACTGTTATAACTGATCATATCAATATGAAATTCACATTAATACCTTTCTCACAACCGAACATGTATATAACAACTCAATGTGTTATAATAAGGCTGGAGAAGGATTTCTAAATAAACAATGAAAACTTTTAAAAGAGTAATTTGCTTTTATTACAATTTTTTGAAGTAGTGTATTATTTGAGTGACACATCTTAAAAAATTGAAATTACAAAATATTATGGAAATATTTTGATTAGTTAAAATTATAAAATTTTGTTATGAAAAGTAATAATTTAAATAACTTTCCTTCTAGTCGGTTTTTTTATCTCTCTTTTATTTTATTTTCTTTTGTATTTGCTTTTTTTTTTCTCTTTCCTCTGTATTTTTTTGTTTCTTATATCTGTTCCTCTCCTTTGTATCCATACTCTGTCCCTTTCCTTCCTATGCTTTTGTCCCTCTCTCCCTTTCATCTCATTTTCTCTCTTTGTCTACACCATCTCTTCTCTCTACTTTACTTCTATTTGTTTTTCTATCTTATTATTTTAACCTTTTTATTATCTCATATTTTTATCTTTTTATTATTATTATTTTTTTCATTTTTTGTTAATCTCACTCTTCTTATTTTCTCTCTATTTTCTATTTGTCAGCATCCATTTTCTTCTTTTTTTTCTCTTCTCTTTACTAACTTCAAAATAACATTATTTATATTATCTTCAAAAAACTTAATATTGATAATTTGAACTTTAATTATATATTTAGTTTTTTTTATAAGTGAAAAATAAATTATTCTAATGAAATTTAAAATCCAAACAATATTTATAAATTAAAAATTAATTCAAAACAGTTCAAATTTTACACCTTTAAAATTTTTAAATTACTCCATGCTGAATGGAAGCACCTGGAGATGTTGACCCAAAGTATACAAATCTAATGATCATTGTCACCGAAGGTAAGAAATGAAAAATAAACCGAAATGATGGAACCTAAACATTGTTCACAACGGAACACGTTGCTTTTATATCTAAGAAGTTCAACTACTTTTTAGGTAAACCAAGTATCATTTTGGTTAAAATTTATAAAATATTAAATATATCCTAATTTGTTTTTGTTGCTTTGATTTAAATTAAGGAGGAAAACTGAGGTAAACAACAAACTTAACATAATTTTAAATATACATGCAAGAAAAATCATTTTTATTAATTTACAAGGAGAATTTTACCGTATTCTCTGTTTTTTGGCTTAACTATTTTAACTTCTCATCTTTTTTTTTTTTTTTAAATCAGTTCTTTAATTTTGTTTTAGTTTCTCACATTTTGTTTAGATTCTATTCATCAAATCTTGCACGCGTACCATAACTGCTCTCTTTTTGGATTGATAGTAATTTAATGTTTATTAAAGTAATACAGATTTTGGTCCAACTCTCTGCACCCTATACAAAAATTTTGGTCCAAACAGAACATCTAATTGGGCTGAACCATGCTGTGACAAAGCCCCACTTATATCTTGGACCAAACTACAAAACATTCTCTCAACTCTAACCTCAAGTTGCAACTTGACAATAGAAACAATGAATTCGGAGACACACGTGTTCGGTCTTAAAATTAGTTTTAGTTTGAATGTGAATTGCAGATATATGTTGTTTAACTTGATCCAATGTAAGATGAAAATGTTGAGGTAGGTGTTATTATGAACATAATAAAGAAGAAGAGATGTGTGTGGTTATGTGATGACAAAGTGAGAAGATTGACTTAGTGGCCCCAGATTTAGACACTGTACTTGGTTACCAATTGTTTCACAAGGTTGATGAATGGAGTAGTGAGTGAAGTCACCACCTCAATTGTACTGCACACCATAACACAATAATCAAAGGACTTTTAACCTTTTTTGTTGGTGGGTGCTTTAGAAGAATGTTTGGTATTCATGATGCAATGCCCACTGGAACAAGATCAGATATTCGCTCCTCTTCAGTCTGATACCCAGCAATGTTGCTTCCAGTAAAATTGCTTCACTTTCATTCTAGATATCATCACAGAGACACATTGAAGCATGGAAAGACATGATTCAGAGGATTGGAACATTGAAGACCCACGTGTTTTTTGCTGGCTTTCTAACATGGACCACAAACCTCCACACATCAAATCAAATCGTGGAGTTTTGTTGGTGTCATTTAAGAATTGACCACGACCTTGTATGCAAGGTAAAAGTATATAATGGGTTAAACTTCAAGTCAACATCAGTGTTGCCAACTTTGCCACAATTATTTATTTATTTATTTATTTTTGTTCTTCCCTGATTCAGTAACTATTCCTATTCCATTTCATTCCTATGTCTTTTCCTTTGTTGAAGAGAAAAAAAAAATAACTTCACAGTTCTGCGAATTTGTTGTACAAAAAATGATGATATACTGTTGGACATTAAATATAAAATCTTGCGAGCCAAAATTTGAATCTTTGCCACTTGTGCTAGATCCAGGTTTCATTAATACACCATCCACTGTTATAGTTATGTTTTGATTTCATCTGGTGAGATAATGAGACAAAAAAGTATGACCTGTTCAAATGTTCATTTATGAAACAGAAAGAAAAAATAGTCTAGCCTTTTTTGTTTCCTTTTCAGAAAATGAGTCCATTTTACTGAAAATTAAAGTCAAAAGATTTAATCAAACTGAATTAAATAAAATTGAAACTGCATAGCCTTTTTCAGAAGATACTTATCTACATATATAAAAAGGAGATTACTTCAATGCTCCATATTTTAAAACATATCATATCTATAGAAATTCCTCACTTTTTATATGGCTGGCATTGATTTAATGTAGATATTATAATTTACAACTACTCTTCATGACTTTCTTCTTCTGCCCAAGAAAAATATCTGTTTTTGAGCTGCAGATATATATGTAAAATGTGATTGAAACTGTGAAGAAACATGCTAGTATGAAAATTTCACTGGATGATGATGACACTTGAGCCAAAATCCAATAATTGTGTATAAAGTAATCACAACAATGATGCACATGCATTATAATCTCACATAACATTTATAACATATGTAATATCTATACTTTCACAATGTTCTAAAATAAAATCTCAGCAAAGACAATGAGATATTTGTGAGGCTAATAGCCATCCACTGGTTTCATTCTTCTCTCTCTCTCTCTGCAGTTCTAATATCCACACGACCCTACAAAATTTGTAGCATGTGTTTGAGTTCCCTCTGTAGGTGGATGAATCAATGATGAATCTCTCAAGCATTGTTGTCCAGAAAAGAGAGAAATATTTTGAATGACGTGTTATTTTCAGCCTTGAGGATTTAGAAACTGATGCAGCTTTTTCAGACAGCACAAACAAAATAGTAACAGAGGGTTTTGGCATTTAATTTTGTGGCACACGAGAGGACACAACATGCATGGCATCTTCAAATTATTGTTGGAGACAGCAAAACTATTATAATATGAAAAACCACACATAATTGTTTTCTGATTAAAAAATTACAGAGAGAGATTAGGGTTTTAGGAGAATGATACTTTAACCCATCTTTTTTGACTCACTTTTAATCCACCACTTTAATTATCATTAGATCATCACATCACATCACATCACTAAAAATAGAAAAAGATGATCTAATGATAATTAAAACAATGGGTTAAAAATGAATAAAAAAAAGTAAGTTAAAATATCATTTTCCTTTTGCCCTATGCTGTGCTGAAAATTATTCTGTAACACAAACAGTAAAAGGTCAATTCAGAATTCATCTTTTTGGAGAATAAAGTGACAAGCCATGACAAAATCCCATATTTGTGCACTGAAAAAGTGGCACGTAGAAAGCACAGATTTTCATGAATCTTTTTTTTCCACTCTCGGTGGAATAAATACTATGTTACTCTTCCTATTTTACCAAAACTACAATCACTTCCTTTGCATGTTATATCATGTTACTGTCCACCAGTCAATTTAGCATGCCATCTCATACTAACACTCATTTTAATATTATATATTTTTTTTCGCATGAAACAACGTTTTATATTTCTAAAGCATTGATTTCTACTTTAATCACTCATCTCAATCATTTGGATTATAGCGTAAACAATCTTAATCTCATTAATTCTCTAAGATATGATTCGATGAACATAGATATGGACACTCTCGTCCTTTAATTAGCATTTCCAAACAGTTCATCATTATGGAGTTTATTTGGTTCCATTTTAGTGAGCTTCCTGTGATATTACATGGGGTTTTGGAAATTTAATAATTGTTCTCTCTAATTTTATAATCTTTAACAACTTAAAAAGTGTATAAGAACTATTGTTTTTAAGTTTGAGGGATGTCGAAGGAAAATCTCACCAATTATGTTATTTTCTTTTAATTAGATAAGAATAAGAAAATTTTATTATTTCGCCTCGTCAAAATTAAACATATATGATATATGGTAATGAAAGAAGTAGTTATCATTCAATAGATTTTTTTTTCATAGAAGTTATAAATAAATTGTCATTAAATATCAAATGTTGGATGGATACCAAAACAATTTACCTTCTACAGAAGGATTCAAAGTAGTATGATTGTTCGAAGTTGTGTGTGAAAGAATCATCCAAAGCAAATAATTATTTATAAGTTGACTTTAAATCAATTATTAATATGTGGCATTATTTTATACATCTACAAATTTATAAGCAATTATAACATGAATTGATCATTAGAAATATAAAGCTACCTTCAATAAAAGCGCTGTATTGCAGTTTTCCAATGACTTGAAATAAATAGAAATAAATTATTCTGTATTAAAACAAAAATTACTTTAGACAATAATATAAAATTGTGTCTAAAGATTAGACCATAATTTTTGAGGGATGGTATAGATAGGGTAACTATAAGTAATAAACAACGGTTTTTAGTACGACAATACTTTTAAAACTGTTGTTTAAAATCTTTACATTAGACAACAATTTTTCAAGTTGATTTTAAACCTCACCTATAATTTTAGACTACATTTTTATTGGTTTTGTCCACATAGTTTAAAGCAACAATTATATAATCATGAGTTTTCATGATATTTATACAACATTTATAAAAATATGGTTTATTATACATTTAGGTCACATTTATTTAGTCGTTGTCTAATTTAGTGTGGTCTAAACTACAAGATGTTGTAGGCAATATCTCAAATATTATACTATCGACTAAAATGAGGTTTACATTCACTTATATATACTTTAAATTTAATTTATCTCTAATAGATATAAAATATTCATTAATAATAATAATTATTATTATTATTATTTATTATAAATATATACTAACTTATTTATTATTTCTAAAAGGGTGAGAGATAATTAGTCTAATAATTTATTATTTATCTTGTTTTAGAACAATATCTTGTTGAGTAAAGCGATCAATCCACTACGACAACTAAATTTATACTTCTTTTATGAAGTAAAACAACAATTACTTGCAACAGCATTTTAGATATTATTTATGTTTATTATAAATAACTCATAATTGACTTTCAAGTCAAAGTTTCTTTTATTAGTATTCTTATTCTTATTCCAATGCACTTCATAGCCAAATACATAAGAGACGTAACTTGGACCAAAATTATATATATATATATATATATATATATATATATATATATATATATATATATATATATATAAAAAAATAAAAAAATAT